>Ga0123341_1000130_pt1 | contig 34348 bp, 15 predicted proteins | sample Turbeapinknodule_FD_89959 | JGI IMG/M metagenome (GOLD analysis project Ga0123341, IMG submission 89959) | Root nodule microbial communities of legume samples collected from Mexico - Turtle bean Mexico pink nodule | ecosystem: Host-associated > Plants > Roots > Nodule | place: Mexico: Nepantla...
ATCCAAAGGCGTTATTCCACTGTTCCTACCTTAATACTTTTGTAAATAAATTAAACAAAATTATAGGTACATATATATAATAAAATTACACCCAGACAATTTTTACTAACCATTCTACAGATTATAAATTTTAAAATTATTTCATACGTATTTTTTTTATAGATCAAAATTGATAGTGTATATATTTTAAAATATAATTCGTTTTGAATTTCTTCCATTCAGTTTTAATAAAATTGAATTAAATAATGCAGATAATATAAAGTTATAATTTTTGACCAGTAATTATTGATAAAACGTTACATGGATATGTTGTTCATAGTTTGACATGGGCGTGGTTGGTCCATTGGAGAAGAAACATTGACCAAACAAGAGTTGAGGTTGAAGGAAAAACCAAAACCACAAAGGAAAATGTTTTTTTTTTTGTGTGAATGGATTTTTTGACAGGAGTAACTTTCTCTTGGAGGGTATTTTTGCTATATATACAGAACAAGAGATGAAGGTAAAATGGGATTTTAGGGTAAAATTGATCTCTTCAAAGTGTTACCTCCTTTTGGAACATCAATTCCATTTTTGTGGGACCTTTTAGAATCCAGGGTCCTTTCAAAGATTTGGAGCTATGGCTTCTTCTAGGAGATGCGCCACCCTCATTTGCTCCATTGCCTTTTCAATATATTTCTTTATCATCATTTTTCAAGTTCCCATTTTCAGGTAACCCTTTTCCCTGTTCCTCCTATTTCGTTCATGCTAATCACCCTTTGCAATTTCTTCAATGTCTTTCTCAGAATGGCATAAACAAACCATAGCAGAACCAGACAAAATGATTATAGAATGTGGTAAAAAGAACAAAAACAGATAATCTTTTATTTTTTTGTTGATATTTTTTAATCCAGATTTTACAGTTTTTTTTTAATCATGTATTGTAGATCCAATGTGCCTTTTTTAAATAATCCGTCAGCAACATGATTGAAATCAAATGCATCTTCAATTAAATATTGCAGAAATCAGGGTTGATGTAATGTAACATATACAAACCTGTTTTGCTACTTGCATCTTTTTATTGTGTTAATTTTCGATGTGTTGATCAAGTGCGAGTTATGTAACATGGCATCATGGACCACAGAACTAGCAGGCAAATAGAAGTGCACAATGGAATCTCCTAATTATTTGACAATTGAAAGTGGTTCTTGTGACATTGATTTCTCCTGAATATTTGACAATTGAACTGGTTTGTGGAAAATTATAACATTAGTTTTGTTTGTGATGATTGATTGCACTGCCACTAGTAACAGGGTCTTGTTATTGGAATTTTTTTTCTTCCAATTCCTGCAATTATTAATGCCAAAAGCTTAGAATGGAGTTCTGGAATAGTGCTTTTTGAATTTGTATCGATGTGATGATGATCACAAGGGTCCTATTTGTTTCCAGTGTTCCATGCAGAATAGGAATCTGCAAGACACCGATTGAAGTGACAGCATCTCAGTTAATTACAAGTGAGGTCGTCCCTCTTTCTGTAGTGAAGATTCTTGTCTACCCTGGATCTCTGGCAAAGGCAATTTGCAACCAGAAAACCATTCCAAGCTACAAAAATCTGCTAAACTTTCAACAGCTCAATACAAGGGCAGTCTCTGCTGCATCAGATATCCAACGCCTAGAGGTGTGGTGTTGATTGGTAACTGAATAATTCCTCTGTTAGTATATAGACACTACTTCTAAATCTCAACACACAGGCTGTTCTTGGTTAAACTTTTCTTAAAATTATATAAAATCATGAGTGAAAAGTGTTCATCAAACAAGGAGTGTGCCTTACATAATTTTGCAATTTCCAACAAATTTCAACCAATAATGAAGTTGGTGTTGAAAGAAGTGTGCTAGTATTTGGTGATGAACTCCTTGAATGTTAAGCTTTGGCCCTCATTTTATTGGGATTGTTTTGCAGGTTCTTGCAGGAAGCTACTTGTCTGTGGCAGGAGCAATCACAGGGCTGATAAAACCAGGGAGAATGGGACTTTTTGGAATACTTCTTCTCATATGGGGTGTGATTAGAGAGTCAATAATGGGAAAATCCGGTTTTGCTCAAACAAAAGGCATCCATATCTATCCAGCCATGTATATTATACTAATCTCAGCATTCTTCTCAATTAGAAAGGATGTGAGAAAGTTAATTCGCACCTTCACTAGAAAGCGTGTAGTGAAGGCTAAACGTGTGAAATCAAAGAGAAAATGAGTCTGGCAATGACATGCATGCGTCTATGGCCTAAATTGGCTATGATGCTTGAATCTGATAGGTTGGTAGCACTTATATTGCTCAATGCAATTGCAAACACAGGAATGGAATACAAGAATTCTTGATCACAACAGGGTAGCTAGTGGTGAATATGCAGCATGAATTTTTTGTATTGTTCATGAATGACAATGACTTGCAGAAACTGTGAAGCGCATTCCTTGCTGCTGTTATGAACAGGGGTTTGACAATTCTTTAGGAAGTGCAAAATTCAGCTTATTTTCTGCACTTTTGGTTCTTTCATTGCATTGATCAAATTCAACAAATGGATGTCATTATTTATTTATTTTCAAAAAGAGATATACATGAGCAGAATGAGTTGTAGACATAATTTTCTTTGTCCAATTCATTGAATACTGTTCTAAACACAATACTTAAAATGGGGACTGTTGGTTATTTCATTGCATTTGTTAAATCTAAAGAACAAGGGGTTTGTTTCCTAAACTCAAACACAAAATCTAGCACACCACCATTCTTTATCATAGCTAAGAAGAAAATTTGTTTCTTTATTTCATCTCATTATTAAATCAAAGTCACTGCTTAGCTTTTCTAGTTTAATATCGAATTGAAACATAAAATTGGATTCCAAATTTTTTGTTCGGAAGTGCTTTAAAAATTAAATTCATAATGTGATATAACAATTCTATGAAATAACAAAAAGATAAGATTGAGTCCTTCCCCATTGCTAAAAAATTAGGTTAATAGCGTAAACCTTTATTAATTTGAAGTCCGGATTTAGAATAATAAATTTTTTACATATGCACTAATTGTTAGAGTATTAATTTATTTTAATTCATAGTATTTGTACTGGGCGTGTGTTCATACGACACTTAAGGTTAAGACCGATTGACATGACTAAAATCATTACACTTAAGACAGAAGATTAACGAGACTAATAAATGTCTTAATTATTCAATATTAATAACATCGAATGTCGAACATCGAGATCTCATTTGAGCGTCGAAGTGTATTTTTGTATGTACCATCAGAGTTTGAAGTTCACAAATATGAGAAGTGAAAGGAGAGCATGAAGGCAGTATCAAAAGAAAAGAGGAAAAGTAGATGGACTAACCAAGAAGGAAGACAATCGTTTTCTTGATTCCAATCCAACCGAAGAGTATTGAATCTAGTTTTTAATATATGATATGTCTAATAAAAATATGAGATTCAATAGTTGAATTAATTAAATTTGAATTTTATAAAAAAATACTATCGAAAGTTAATTAATTTTGTGTTGAATTTTAATATAACTGTAAAAGAAAAAGAAGCGTTGTTGGGTCCTGCTAAACGTTGTCGTTTGAATACCCTAAGATAAATTACCATGAACGTTTAGCAAAGGAAACTGAGAGAGTGAGAAAGGTATTGAAATGAAAACAATGGCGTTATTCTCTGCAACTGCTGCAACCGTTATTCCTCGAAACCTCGCAATCGCTTCTTCCTCCAAACACTTCCTAGCTCATTCTCTTCTTCCTTCTTCTCCTCGCTTCGTCTCATTCCCCACTCCCAAATCAAACCCTCGCAATCTCCGAACGGTTTCTCTTCAATCCCCACGCGCACAAGCCAGCGCGTCTCCCTCTCCCTCCGCCACCTTCCACGGCCTCTGCTACGTCGTCGGCGACAACATCGACACGGACCAGATCATCCCCGCGGAATACCTCACCCTCGTTCCTTCCAAGCCCGACGAGTACGAGAAGCTCGGCTCCTACGCCCTCGTCGGCCTCCCCGCCTCCTACGCCACGCGCTTCGTTGACGCCGGCGAGACCAAGACTAAGTACGCCATCGTCATCGGCGGCGCCAACTTCGGCTGCGGCTCCTCCCGCGAGCACGCGCCCGTCGCACTGGGCGCAGCCGGCGTTTCCGCCGTGGTTGCGGAGTCGTACGCGCGGATCTTCTTCCGGAACTCGGTGGCCACCGGCGAGGTGTACCCGCTGGAGTCGGAGAGCCGCCTCTGCGAGGAGTGCCGCACCGGCGATGTTGTCACGATTGAGCTCGGAGAGAGCCGCTTGATCAATCACACCACCGGAAAGGAGTATCGCTTGAATCCGATCGGCGACGCGGGTCCGGTTATTGAGGCTGGTGGCATCTTTGCTTATGCGAGGAAGTCCGGCATGATTCCCTCTCGTTGAGGTATTGCGTTCTTACCTTCTCCTTTTGATGCCATAATTTTATGACAGTCACCATTGTGTAGAGTAATTATATAAACTAAGATTGGATGAGCGAAAATTCCTGAAGCACAGATAGAAAAGGGTTCTTGTGAATTTCTTCAAGTGTAAGTTTTCCGAGACCTCCTTTGAAGATAATAAACTATTTGAATTCTCAAGCCTTGTAGCTCTTGCGTTCGATTGACTAGTCTGTTGAGTTGAGCTATTTTGATGAGAGTAAGGTTAACTGTAACCTGGATTAAGGTTTGTTAGGTTAATAGTACATTAGTACTACATACGATCAAACTTTATCAGTGACCACAACATACAGAAATTCTTAAAAACGATGCAGGAGTACACTTTTTGACTCAAGATATTATGCAAAATTAACTAGGTAATCTAGAACAGAAGTTTGATTGCAAGTTAATTTGTTTTCTCCACTTATTTGTATACCTGTAAGAGAATCTATGAGTTTACTCATGAGTTTGACAACAATGGTCCCGACATTCTTTTCAATTGGTATTATAGTATTTCTTCATTCCTCTGAACTGCAAACCAGTGGCACAGTGTTCTCTAGGAACTAGTCAAAAGTTTAGTGCACAGCCAATCGTGGGTATCGAGACTGTGGAGCATTGTGGGAATGTGGGATTTTAGGATCCAATTTTTAGGTTAGAATTGAGTCCTACATTTGTGGTTTGCTAATTTTGTGTGGCGGTTTATAAGCCTTTGGACTCTTCAACTACAATGACTAGCTTTTGTGGTAGGTATAGTTCTCCTAATTGTCTTATCAATTTAATTGGATCCTAACAAAACCATTTTCAGATTCAATTGGCTATGATTGATGTTTTCTTTGTGTTCTAAAAATGAAAACAATACGTTGGACCATATGCTATTGTCAAATCTTTAGATTTTGTAGTTTGGTTTGTTATCAGCATTCAACATGGTTATCTTCTGTATTCGATGCTCATTTTTGGAAGTTAAGTTAGAGCATCTTGATGCACACTTCTCTTTCTGTGTTTCCAAAAGCTTGTAGACTTGGCTCATAATTATATTTTCCCTTCAGGTTCTATGTTTTCTTTTGATTCTAACATCTTCCATGTCCACCGCATCAATTGGACTGGCAAATTTTTACCTTCCAGATAGATCTTGTCGTGGCAGTAGATATTTGGGGAAGCTGGAAGCATTCGTGGATTTGTTGGAACCGTGTCACCTTTGGCAACAACTACCCAATTATTTGAGTATTTGCAACATATTGCCTTCTGGATGCAGATTCTTTCTCATAGTATGCAGTTTTGACATTTGACAGTTCCGCAGATAGGCTACTGCTTTGTCTTTCTAAGGTGAAAGTAATTTGGTTGAAGTTTAGTACTGTAATTTGGCTTTAGAATTATTTGTACTTGAGAAATATGATATTTTCCTTGATGTCAAAGTTTGGATGGATGTAGCATCAGCAGGATCTTTAGTATATTATAGTTTGTACTCCTTGCTTTGCGCATGCTGATTTGAGAAGTTTGTTTTTAAATAATATGAAACGGGTGGATTGGTATTTTAAATTTCCAAATGCCATTCGAAACAGTAGAATACAATAATCATGTTACATTAGCTTCTAAATAACAGCAAAAAAGAAAACTACAAAAATGTTATGGCCTAAGTTTTTTTTCTTCTTAATTTGTGACTCCAGGAACAGTGTTGAAACTGATCTTCTAGTGCTTGTTCTTAAAAACCGTTTATTCTTTTTCCAATTCTTAGCAAAGTATATATACTCGTGGTATTTTAAGAACTTGTTTAACATAAACAGAACATTGAAATGCAGAGAATTGTTTACTCACCGGAGGAGTAGAATCACCAAGTTTCTCACATTTCTTTGCTGTCATGCTTGGAAGCTCATAGGTTTCCAAGACTAAAGAGATGAATTACAGAAACCCATCTTATTGGGCTCGGTTCAGATGGAGGCCTGATCTGATCAGTCATTTGTTTTTGGTTAAAAAATTTCTCAATATTTTTCCATTAAAAAGTTGGATGATGACCAACTGTAGATTACAATTGTTAATTTTTAATGTGTGGAATAAAAATGAACAATTAAAATTATGTGAATTAAGATTGTCCACACTAAATTAAGTAAAAAACCGCACTTAAATCTTGATATTTTAAAACTTCCCTTCTACATTTGTTGATTTTTCTTGGTTGGTTTAGTCAGGAGAACAACATATTTCTATGTATAAAATTGCAATTTCATGGCAGTTAATAATTTTTACTCAAGAATAGAAAAAAGAAAAGAGAAGAGAGGAAACTTTGATCGAGCAAATCTTGACCTTTCAATTTCTCAATTTATTACACAACAAGCATATGCTTTATTGTGATGGCTATGTTCTTAACTTCATTTAACAAGTCCCAACAAAATGGTTCATATCAATTTCTTGACAAATTTTCATCTATTTGGAGTATCTTTTCTAACTTGGTTTGTTTCTTTATATATTCTTCTTCTAACATTCATATGGACCTGAGGTTGTGACGCCCGATAAAGCAACAATGAAATCACAAAGAGATGTCTGCATTCACCAATAGCTTCTTTCGAAATCTCATGAGTGCAAACTTCTGCATTCACCAATTGATCTATTTGCCTCATTTATCATTTAGAATGTTACTTTATTTTTCACGGAACAAGACAAATAAATAAAATGATTCTAACTCGCAAAAATCAATGTAATGTTCCTTAATGGAAAGAAGAATCACTTATTTTCAAGTTCAGAATTGATAAGATGTTAGATGAGATTTTCAAAGTCTGCATCATTACCAAACTGCACCCAACTAGGAGAACATATTGGGACCTCCAACTGATAAGCATTAAGCCATGCAACTTTTTTTCAAATGATAATAATAGTAAAACTGAGAATAATGAAATAACACTAACACATCAAACAAGGATGACATATCCTACATAATCTACAATCTATACTGTAACTGGTATTACTGTGATCGGTTTAATTGGTATTTTCTTGTATGGTTCATATTTCGGATTGGGTTCATTAGTCATCATATTCTAATTGGGTTTTTAAAATGAAAGCGTAAGAACTCAACGGGATCCATCAGACCACTCATAATATGTTGTCTCACGCACGACTTCTCGCACGACCTCTCACTCTCAGCGTAAGAGAATATATTGAAATTTTTATGAAATTGAATTAAACTTAAAATCCACTTTCATAATATAAACCTTTCCTTAAAAAAAAGTGAGAGACACTTCACTAACATAAAGCTTGCCTGAAAGGAAGACAAGAGTCCTACACAAAAGCAAACGTAGTCATGCACTCTTTGGCTCATCTTTTAAATCCTCAATGCACATCCTTTTTAAAGCCATACTTTACACTCAGATAAAGGAATCCAATGTGATTTCTGTTTCAAATATGCTCTCTAAGCCACTGAAGGAAAAACTAGTTAGATATATTTCTCATATGAAAAGCAGAGGTGTAGAACTAGTAATATTTCCCAGTAATCAATACTCTTACATAAAAATCACATTCCAGACAATTTAAAACATGTTCAACTTGATTAAAATGCAGAGTTCTTTGTCATCCTCCTCTTTTTACAAGTTTATTTTTCAACTAGCTTCTATTATAACTGGCAATAGTGTTGCACGTCACATCATATACTATTCTAAAATAGTTGTTGATGTAACATAATTAATTGTCATGTTACCAAGCAGTTTTTTGCTAGATACCATTTTTTAGATTAATGTATAAAGTTTATGAAATCAAAACCAATGAAAAAGAAACAGCATGGACCAAATTTGTACATCAAATAAAGGTATATTCACATAGAAACTAAAGAAGATATCTTGGTCTTCCTTTTTTTACTCCATAGTTGAACATTACTGCTTGAAATTCTGATTCAAAGTTATTTCAAATATTCTTTTTGTCAACCCAAAGGCTTAAAGGTGAGTCCTTGTTAAAAGAAAATGATTGGTAGAGTTGTGTGCATAGTACTATTTTGTTTTGAGTTAGCAAGTAATAAGAAATGGTGTAGTACCACATATGACCCCACATGCATATATACTTAATTTTGATTGGTGTTGGATTATTCAGAATAAGATGGTCCACTTGGTGAAAGTTAATCAAATGAATGTGATGGATCACTGCATCAGCACTTCTCAGACATCAGTTCAGAAAAGAAAAGAGATTCATATTGATTTAAGAAAACCACGCACCATACAATAAATGGAACTCTCTAACGCCAAAACTAAAGAAAATAGTTTAAAGCACCGAAACAACATGGGTGTAGTTCTTGATGTAAATCTGAGAAAGATCCTAAGGGATGTAGCTAGCTAGCTTCTCTGTAACATGGCCTTTGAAACCACCTTTTCAGAATTCACACTGTCTTTAACATCCCAAAGAAATTAATAAAGAAATCTTGCAGCATCTCCAATAATCAATGTAACTCATTTCTAGTACGTGTCCCTTGGAGCACTGCATTTAAAACATTCCATTCTGCTAGCGAAGTTGTGCTCATTGCATCCTGATCTGCTCAATCACAAAAGTAAAAATGAATCAACTTTGTCATGAAGAAACACAAGGAATTGAAACACTACTTGGTTAGCCATATTTTGCACTGCTGAGCTGAAGGGGCAACCGGTTTTCAAAGTATGCAACTTCTAAAAGCAGTCAAAGAAAGGGGAACCCAATAAAGATATCAGTTGCATGCCTACAACACCAACAGTGCCTTTTGTTTTTGTGGTGTTTGTCATATTCTTCACACTTTAAAGACAGCAGGCAAAGGAAAAGCACAAGATTGTCCCCTAAGCAAGAACCAAAAAATCAAAGGGTGCTGATATATTAACAATCTCAACAGTAAAAACACACACACTTCACATCATAATAAATGTATGTTTTTTTTGTGTTGATGGTGTCAACAAAACTTTTCTCAAAATCAAAAGATGGTGAAACACACAAAATCAATGAATGAATGAGTCACCTGCTGCATATCCAATCACCAGATTTCCATCCAGGTCTTCCACTGCCACCAAAAGCTCTTGAGCGCAAGATGTCACTGTTGTAGCCTCCAGCCAAGTCATCCTTAAAAGCACCACACTTGAAGCAGCTAGAGCGGCTAGCAAAGTTGTGTGCACCACAGTTAGCAGCAGCACAGTACCAGTCACCAGGGCGAACATCTGACCCAGTTAACCCAAATGAAGACCCTCCTCTTCCTCCAAACGCACCAAAATCAATTCTATCTCCATATTTTGAGTCCCCACATCGCTGGCACGAATCTCTCCTCTGAAAGTTCAGGTGCTGGCATGACCTGCAGTTCCAGTCTCCCGGTCTGCTCATATTTACTTCTCTGCAGATCACTGTTGCATTCACCAAACACAATCATCGTTAGAAGACTATATTATGAACCAAGTGTCAAATGTTCAATACATTTTTCTGTTAACAAGCTTGATGCTTCCACATTATATACATGTTTTTGTGTATAGTGCTAGGCACTAGCTAGCTTGCTAGCATCATGCTTATTATAATATTGGGACAAATCTAAAATAAAATAACTCAGTGATGGATTAACTTCTCTGAAACATATGAAAACAAGTTACGAGGCTGACATAATATAGCACTATAGTAGAAGACAGATTGATCACATTATATAATCACGAATGATATATTCACAACCTGCTCCACTACACAACAATCTGTGATTCATGATATGAAAAAAAATGGTATTTTTGTTATTTTATACAAAAAATTTGAAATTTTAGACAAAGAAATGAAGTTGTAGAATGGAAAATTTTAGGTGGGTGAGATTGAAAAAAAATTATGAAGGGGGATAGTGGAATGGAAAATACAAAGACCAACCTGAAGATAATGTGGTGAGTTGGAGTATTAGAGAAGCAGAAGAAGCTGTAGAGGATTTGCTGATGAGAAAATGTGGTATGGGGGATGGTTTATATACTGGCAGAGACCACAGAAAAAAGAGAATAAACGGAGGGCTGTGTTGTAGTACTTTTTAGTGTTGTTTGAGTGACAACCTAGATAAATGGAATCAATGAATTCTAAAGGAGGGAAAAGAGATAAAGGAAATTCGTGCTACAATTCCAAAGAGAGCACACTTTGAATTTTGAACATTTACTTTGGCAGTGGGCTACAATTTCATTTTTGTTTGTTTTTAATGGCATGGTAATGGGTGCAAAGTGTATATAGGGTAATCATTTGTCCTTCAACTCCAAAATGGATAGAGGCAGGGAGAGAGGGTTCATACTTGATACTGCTAGTTTGAACTCAACTAGCTCTTTTTATTCTTTCATTTTTCTTTTCTGCATCCTCTGATTGTTGATTAAAGGCTCACATGCGTTACTGTCAAGCACAAAGGTGCATTCAATTCCAAAGCATTTTTCATGTATAACATGGCTTCTAGCTAGGAGCTTAAATTCATGGACCAATAACCCCATTTTTTAATTTACACAAAAGTTAATAACTTGTTAAGGAACATTGATTGCAATCACATCTTGGTTGTAACAATTTCACAACATACACACCTTATATAATGGAGTTATTTATCAGAACTTGCTATTGTTACTTGGTTTCTGTTTCATGAACAGGATCCTCATGGCTTATTGGTTATGTTCTAGTTGGATTTAAAGAAATTTCTCCCACAATAAGTAAAAGTAAATTGACTCCTAAATTCACACAGCTGAGTTTATAGAAAAATTCTGATGGAGCTACACAAAATTAGCTGAAGTTATCTTGAGCTATTTTAAACTTACAAATGCTGAAAATAACATAAATTATAAAAGGCTATTGGCTAGTACTATTCATGAAGTTTGGCACTATAAATGTTATTTGATGTATTAGGATAGCACAACACTAAATTAGCAAACACTTTCTCATGGTCTATACTATAGCAGCTAGCAAGATAGCTAAGTCAAACAAACTCAAGACCCACAGAAAGAGCATGTAACCTAATAGCACAACAGACAGTGTCCAAAAGATCTCATCAATCAAATAAACCATGAACCCTAGAAAGTCCCTTTGACCACAGCATTTGGTTACATGAATCAAATTAGAATTTGTACAGCCCCACAAACAGAATCCAAGTATACAACAAAAAGAAAAATAAACAGTAGTAAGGAGTGAAATAAAAAGAAAGAAAAGAATGTTGGCAGCTTGTAATTGGACAATGTGGAATCCAAGTCAGCATTTGCCACCATGTAATGAATATTCGTACCATTAAGTCATATACACCGGCCCACTAATTATCCCAATAACATCCACGAGGGGATCCAAGTCTCTTTCATGTCCATTACTCTCTGGGAATCAACAGAATTTTGACAGTCAATATGTTTCCAAAATAGTTTCTGCTTTACAATTGATTTGAATATTCTTTTATTCTCTTGTAAAAGTACAAGGGAAGTTACAAGAAAGTTTAGTGATAAAATTATCAGTATATATATATATCTCATATGGTTAACAAGTTTCTGAGGGAGAAGAAAAAACTGAAACAATATTCTGGTAGTGTTAAGGCCATGGCTAAAATAGATACAAAAGACAAATGAGTGATTTACATGCTGCAAGCATGTAGTTGTAGGTAGGAAGAGTATGAGGAATTAATGTAATGCAAGTGAAGAAGGTGGTGAGTGGAGGCAGGGAAGTGAGTTAGTATAAGTTTGAAAGGTTGGAAAACAGACAAGAAGATTAAACAAATGGAAAAAGAGAAAAGAAAAGGGAGATGGAGAGTTTCAATAAAGATAGGTGAATGCTTATGATGGAATAACAAGTCTTCGAGGTTTCATTTTGACCATCTTTAGCATTCTTTTTCTATTCTTTGGTTGAAGCACTGCTGCGGCTGCTGCTGAACTATTTTATTCTTTCTTTGTTGGTTTCTTTTTAATTTTTCTCTCAGAGAAACCTCAGCTTTATCTGAATGAATGTGTGCATCTATCCCTATAATGTCTCTCTCTCTTGAAGGGTAAGAAGGAATGAGCCAAGATCTGGCCTCCATTCTCTTGGGGAAGGGTAAAGGGAAGTAGAGGCAAACTGTAAAGAAGAATAAAGAGGAAGGGAAGTGGGCTGATTCGATTCTCCTTGGGAATCGCTTCCATGCAAGACCACGACCACATCATTTCTATTCTGCTATCTGTGATTGTGATGCTGATTGTGATTGTGTGCGTACTTTTCCCAAGCAAAGATGTAAATACTTCAATCTTCACTACTCATTATTATTGCTTCATGCTAAGTGCTAAGGACATCCTTACTTTTCTGTTTTTTTTTTTACACAGACACATTGACACAAACAAACACTGATACAACACAAATACGAATACAGATACAGAAATACATACAAGTATCGATGTCCGATACATGTATCCAACACACACGTTATTTAAGATAAGTGTCCGACTCTCATTATTCCTCTAATATAATATGTTATAGTTTGTCTGCTTTTTTTTTTCTCTCTCACTTTGTTTATGGCTCTATCACTTTCTTTCCTGTTTTGTTAAAGTGTTCTGTTCATTCAACATTACTTATGATGAAGTTTCCACCAACTTTTTTAATTTTTATTTTCAGCTTACACACAAATTTTGTTCAAAAGATTAAAGAGAAACTTAGCAGAAGACCTATTTATCACATGGACATGGTTTTGTGTTATGCATAACTTAACAGCTAAGCACACTAAATGTATTGGTAATTAATTGTATGACTTCTATGCAGATGAATGGAAGGAATATTTCATTAAAAAATTTGTTTTTATCGATATCAAGTAACCACTCTTTGTACTTCCCTATTCTAAAAGTGTGCCCTTTAAAAGATCTACATGGATATGAAATGCAAGTACATAGTATTATAGTTCATCAAATTATTGAAAATTTGATTCACCCTTGTCTTTAGTTGAGGTATGCTAGTAGTTTATTCTGCAGAATATTATATTTATTAGTGTTTGTTTGAAATTTATTAAAATATAAAATCAATATAAATTTTGATTCATCCTTGTCTTTAGTTTAGGTATGCTAGTAGTTTCAAATATTAACATCCATCCATGCATAGCCAAATTTATAAACATTCACAACCACTTAGCAACAGAAAATAGTGTTTCACAGAATCCTTGTGGTCCCTGTTGAACACACAGTAAATTCAGCCTCCCCTTACTCAAATTTTTTGGGATTTTTATGATATAATTTTATTTTTTAATTATTAAAATGGTTTTTTTTTTTTTTTTAAATTACTAAATTGGATAAGTTTTGTTATCTTAACACGACCCAAGAGATAAAATTTCACTAGATTCATAAAAAAATCTCATTTTTTTCTCTTCAAGTTGTACCCAGTACCAAATCTATTATTCTATGAAGTCTCCACATGTAAAAACATTATCTTTAGATGGATTTTGTGAGGTTCCAAATTTGATCCATGTTGTTATATTACTTCACACTTTACCTTTTACTTTCCTAATTCATCTCATACTTGGAAAGAGTTAAAACACCAACTTAGTTGGAGTATTGGGTAAAAATATTTATGTGTACTCATAAAACTTGTATTAAATTCTCTCTTAAAAAAATAAAAAATAATAATAATAATAAAAGTAAGCTAGAAAATAGTTAAATCTAAATGTATATCACAATAATTTTTTAATTTTGAAATATGAAATTTGGAGACTTTCCAGATTGTGCATTTTCCAGATTGTGCATTGTGAAATACAAAGTTTATATTTTGGATTCTATAATATGAAATACAAATTGTATATTATATTTTGAGATTTGTTCATAAATGTATTCAACGTCTTCTCTACCCGGTGCATCTTCCTGCTCATTTTCAAGTTGTTGATCTCTTAATCGAACCAGTTTCTGGAATGTCCTTTGTTAAGTTAAGTAATAAACTTATAATAGTTATTAATCCTACCATAAGTTTAAGGGGGATGTTACATGTTGTATGATTCTAGCATTAAATGGTCCTTGTGTTCTAGTGTTAGACGATCTCTGTATTCTAGTATTAGACAATCCTTATTCTAGTGTTAGACAATTTTGTGTTCTAGTATTAAACAGTCTGTGTTTTAAACATTAGACGACTCCTGTGTTCTAGCACTAGACGATCTATGTATTCTAACATCAGAATATCCATGTTCTATTGTTTTAAATGAGTGTTAGACACTATCTATATACTATGATAGAAGTCTCTCTAGAACTAATAAATATATTTTTATGATACTTTATTTTTTGTATTTATTTTATATTGTCTTCTTCTTCTTATCCTTTCTTCTTATTTTCTCACATAATATTTTATATTATGAATTTTACAATTTAAAATATAAAATTTTTATTTCAAATCATGAAGCTTGAAGGCATGACTCAGTAGGAGGAAACAAATATCTAAAAACATGGAACAATATTTATAGAATCACAACGTTTTTACACACCCACTTAACCATTCTAACTTATAAACAACAATAGCTAAAGAATAAGAAGAAGGGGTAAGGAAGATGAAAATAGTGATTTCACCATTCCCATGGAGGTGCAGGATGAAAACATGGGGGTTGAGGAAGAAATGCCCGAGCTTTAATCTTTTGATGTAACACCACTCTTTTTAGACTCTTTCTTCCTGCACCTCCATACCTTCTTCTCTCACCTCCATAAATTTTCAAATTTCCAAAAATTCCCCTCTATAATATTCCGGATTACATAATCCAGAAGTCATTTTTCAAATTTGTAATTAGCTTCCGGATTACATAATCCGGAAGCCTTTTTTCCAATGCATGATTACTTTTCGGATTACATAATCCAGAAATCTTATTTAGCTTCTGGATTATGTAATCCGGAAGTCTTTTTTAAATGAGTTTCTGGATTACATAATCCGGAAGCTATTCTATGGGGGTGACACAAGAAGGATAAAAATGTATTTTCATGTTGTGTATGGAGGTGGCAGAAGAAGATATGGAGGTGCAGGAAGAAACAGTCGTCTTTTTAAAGTCAAAATGGACTAAACCCATCACGTGGTGGGCCAAAATAAAATAAGTTTTAATGCATGAAATTAAATTATGGTTTTATTATATTCTTTTAGTTTTTTTTTAAATTAGTGAATTTTTATTTTAATATTATACACATATCTTTTGAAAATTGATTTGTTTAAGATCCATCTATTATTATATTATACGCATTAATTGCTTTTATCATATATTTATATAGCATATAGTTACATACAAACAGTGGTGAGTATCTTTGAAGAGTAAAGATAACAGTTATATTATATAGTATTGCATGCAGCCTCAAACCTTTATATTTCATTTACAAAATAAATAATTTCATTACCCTTTTGATCAATAATAAAATTATATTACTAACATTTGCACAACAATGCTTTTAACAAATATTTGGGGTCTTTATACCATTAATAAATGATTTTATAAAACCACTATTACTAAAACATACTTTATATGGTTTTAAAATTGTTATTATGAAAAATTAATTTCTATATACTATTATAAAAAAAATGCATGATAATATGCTATTCTTCATTATTATATTATGGGTGATTTAGGAAAAAATGTAGAAAGCAATTTGAGGGACCCAAACAAATTATCTAAAAATAAACAGAACTAAACATGTTAAATGCCTATGATTGAACATGTTTTCACTTCAATAAATGAAAGTCTGTGAAGATGTGTAGCACATTTCAAAACTGTGAGTATTAGCATGTGCCAATACATTAGGCACTTGTGCCATTGCCAATTACATTAAGACAAGTTTTGAGAAGAACAAGAAGTCACTATCAATCTTCCATCATATCACTTGCACCATCCAATTCTTGTTCTGATTCTTCTTCATCTGTGATATCTTGGCCAGTTTCCATGGCATCTTCATCAGATTCTTCTTCACTACTATCCTTATCCTCAAAAATAACTGGCACTATTTCATCTTCATTGTCCTCCTCATCAATAACCTGTTCCAAAGAAGGCACTAATAAGCACAGGTTGATCACAAGTTTTGCTCATTACTTGTAAACAGCTGAAAGAGGCTTACCCCCGAGTAAAGGATGTCTAAGCAACTTGAGAGTTGGATGACAGATTTAAAAGTGGAGACTCTAGACTCAATCAGCTGCACACAAAAAAAGAATCAAATAAGAAAAGGGTCATTGGTGCAAACATGATCAACATTTAAAGGTCCTTCTACAAGCATGTCATGTCTTCTACAATCCTTCACAAAGGATTCTGCAGCTCGTGTAGTATTGAAGAGGATAAGTTCATCCTTTGCTTTACAGTTAAATAGAAGACAAAATGCATTGCTTAAGCACAGAAAGAAGAAACTATATTACTTGTAAGTGATAGTTTAGAAGACACAGGTAGAGAAAGTGACATATTAAGTGCTTATTGAGTGGATTTATCATAAGGAACTCACTTGATACAAAGAGTTCAAAGCTTTTAATGAAGATTCCTGGGACAATATTCCGCTTGCATGCTGTAGAAGTAGATACTTCAACCACGGAAGAGCACATGCCAAGATTGCACCTCTGAAACAAAAGGGAAGTAACATTTATTTAGAATTAATCAGGAGTCAGTGCAAAATCTGATAGGTGAAGAGTATATTACTGATACTGGATACTACCTGTGTTTATGTGGTGTCAATTTTAAAGCAACTTTTGTTATTTATTTTAGTCAATTTTATCAATAGGCTTAGTTGTAATTTTGGTTCCTATATTTTACAAAATCTGCAATTTGGGTCCCACATTTTTTTTTCTGCAATCATAATTGCGGGAAAAAAAATATTTAGGAACCAAAATTATACCATCAAGCCTAATTAATATTGATAACAAGTTTTTTACCACTTTCTTGTTTACTAACTAGAAAACCATAATCTCTTATAGCCCATGCTTTCTCTACCAATATCACTTAAGTGTCATTTTTTTCTTATCTTCCCCTTTCTCCAACCCTTAAAAAAGGAAGATACAGAAATTTTATATCAAGAAGTGGCCAGTACTTACACAAATAATAAGATGCATACTAAACATACATTTACCAGATTATTGTTGAATTTACCTAGATTCAATAATGGATATGAGAGAGTATAGAAGTTTGAGGACGTTGGATGGGTTCAACTGAGCAATTGACTTTCTAATAACCTGCAAAAGGAGTTATTGCATCAAGCATAGCATTTAAGAAACTGAGCAAGTGGACAACTTCCATTCAGATATAATAAACTCCAATAGAAGTAGAAGAGAAAGAAAACCTTCTCATCTTGTGTATACAAGCAATCAAGCAAAAGGGTGCGATCGTCAGCATTTAATGCTTGCTTAATCAAAACATCTACAGAGTCTGCACTTGGAGGCTTTACTGAGACAGAAGATTCTTGCTCTTTATCACTCTTGAATTTGTTCTCTTCCACTAAACTTAGACTAGCAAGTTTCTCTCCCATTGTTGGCTCATCCAAATCATTATCAAGGAGAACTCCTTCTGCAGCCTCATGTTGATCTACATCAAATGCTAGTACAAGAAATAACAATCAATTTTTTAAATATAGAATGCACACTTCTAAGAATTGGTGGTTCTATGGTTCATCATGCCAAAGAGTAAATTTACATAAATCCATTCGAGAATGGTTTTAGTAAAACTATTAGACCTGAACACGAATTTAAGGAAATTCAGTCATCTTACATGTCAGTGGGAATTTGTGATAAAAAGATACACTTTTTTAATATTAGGATTGTTCAGATTTCTATAGCCTATACGTTCATTCAGAATCTTGTCATGCAAATCATAAGTACAACAAAAGAGTAGGTATTTTACAAAATTCAGGAAAAAAACAGAATGTATAAAAATGTACTCTCAATTTCAAAGGGTAGACGATGAGATCTAATAACATGTTACTCATGCAGAGTAACAACTTGAAATATTACGGTTCTTACCTAAATCCACCTCGTCAGTTGTAACATCAGGATCAGATTGTGCTTGTCTTTTCTTAGCTTTCTTGCTTTCCGTTGGTATTGCTGCTTCCAGTTCCAAGTTACGGGTACATATATAGGAGTTTCAAAAGTTCAGAGGACATACAGGCACAGACTAATAAAGAAAAAAAAAGTCCAATTTAAAAGTTTGAAACATTTTATTCAATTTGGAATTTCGTGAGCTCGTCAACAATCTATGACAAACAACTTCCGGTGGTGCAGGAAAAACATTTAAGATTCAGTAATTCTAGAAACACAAATTTAGAATCACCTAGAATTTAAACAAAATGAAGCAAAAAGGATAGTGTAAGAAAAGCTAAAAACATAATGGGTTTATCAGACCTTTGCCAGAAGGACTGCCATGACGATGAACAGAATCGTTGGTATCATCTTCTACGTTTAATACTATAGTCTCCCCTGAATTGCTAATATTTAAGACACTAAACTGAGGATGATCTACAGAGCCATAAGTCACAAGAGCTTTAACCTGTTTGTCTTCTTCAACAGGTTGTAATCTGGATCCAATAATTGAAGTGTGCCCTTTCTTTGAATTTCCACCATTTTCCTTGCCTGTTTCAACTATTTTGGTCTTTGTGGTCAATTTAGTTGGCTGTATCTGATCTTCGGAGGAAGCATTCAAATTCCAAATATAAGCAGAACCTCTCCCCATAACTGCTAAAACAATGATATCTTCTTCTTTATTGTAACCACAGTGGCAGTCCAAAACTACTGGAGTATGTCTTATGGGAAGTGCGGGACCTTTACCCACATTTCCTGAATTTAAATCACATTTCCAAACTTGAAGATGTTTACCCTCAAAATCTGATGTAACTAAACTTTTGGCATCATTGGATATAGAAATGTGCTGCACATTTCCCTGTTGAGGAATAAAAGTAAAATCTGAGGATGCTTTTACTTGTAAAGAAAAATATTCATATCCAGAATAAGTAATGAAGATTACCAAATCATTGGGGAACTTCAGAACCTCTTTCCCAGCTTCCCAGCTTATAACCCGGATTTTAGAGCTGACAATAGCTAAATATTTTTCATCTGGAAAATAAATAAAATTACAAGTGTCAATTGTCATGCAAGAAGAAGAATGATTATAGTGAACCAATCTCCCAATGGAATAAGTACTCACCATGTGAAAAAGCCAGAGAAGTGATAGACTTTTTTGAGACTTTAAATTCTTTTAAAAGCTGTCCTGTTTCAGTATTAACCTCGTATGCCATCCCATTAAGTCCAACAATGCGAAGAACACATCCATTGTTTGCAAATGAGAGTCCACAGATCTCCCTGTATGATGACAAGAATAATGTATTACAACAGACTAATATAAACTATCATCTTAATCTCATATGAAAGCATAAAAACTAAGATATGGATGTCCACATATGATAATGTCAAGGAAATTATACGGTTTTCAATTTGAGATAGAAGTACAGAATCTGCATATTAAATGTAGATTCCTATACACCATAGACCAAAATAAAAAACACAAAAATTTATTTATCCTTTAGCCAATGAACAAAAGCTTTAGTTTTATCCCACTAGATGAGGTCTATTACATAGATTACGCAATTCTCAAAGACATTATTCACCATAATAATTTTCTTCAATGCCATTTTTGGTCTCTCTACCCTTTTACAAAATGGTGCAAAATCATGTGATGTAGTGCCTCCGAAGTCCTTCTTTGTACATGTCCAAACTACTATTTCTCCATATGGTAACATATTCATCAAGATATAGCAGAATGACCAAACAATAAGCCAATGAACTGTGAGTCCAAGTCTCATATACAGAGAACCAAATAAAAAGTGACATTGGTCTAACATTTTTACATTTGATGCCACCAAACAGATTTCTCAGGACAACAAGTCACAATTGGTACAAGGGACACATGTTTTGTCTACCAAAAAATCTCTACTAAGCTAGCAGCTCAAGTTTGTCAAAGAGCACAAATGTCAGACAGCACTTTTACATCATCAAACAACAATGACTTTTGTAAAATATACCATGTATGGGGATTAGTGTAAAGATAACCAAAAAAACAGACTAGTATGGATAGTTTTACATTGTTCTATAATATGACAACGTTTTTAGGAGATGTAAGATAAATTGATAGTTTTTTTTTTTATTCAAAAAACTAAAATAAAAATTTTGGTCCCCACACCTAAGATCTTTTTTTCGTGTAAGTCCCCTAGACGAAAAAATTCAACATTTTATTTGCTCTATGAAAAAATCTTTATGAATTAATCCCTCTTTAAGCATTTTAGATTTGGTCCCTATTCTTTGTAAATAAATTTTCATGCATGGACTGAAAAGAAAAACAAGTCAGATATAAGGACTAAATTTAGAATTTATAATTAACATGACAAAAAGGAAAATGAAATGAAAATAATACCCGGGATAGCTGGTAATCAATTTTCTCTCACCAGTGGAAACATCAACAGCAAGAACTCTTCCTTCGATTGTGCCAAGAGCTAATAAGAAAGTTCCCTGTTTTTTTCTAAACTAATTACAAAAGAGTGCAATCCACATCAGGGGGGAAAAGTATGATTCTAGCGTAAAAAAGCACTAGTGATTAAAAGATTTTTCCAAAAGCTCATACTACCTTTTCTCCAGTGAAACTAGATGCAATACAAGAATAACGAAGATCATTATCCCCATCTGATGGCTTCCACTCTGCTAACAAATGTCCAGTGCTAGTGTTCCAAATCTGAAAATTATTGGATGATTTTTTTGTTATAAACCTAACATCCTCACACGAACCAGAGTAAGTACAATCATAGAATTCCACTGTCCAACAAAATCTCATTGATGACTGCAAAACATCTTGACAACTTAACATTATTCTAGCACACCAACAATTTGAAAATATGTCATCCCTAGGAACATATCTGGGAATAGTTCAGCAAAATTACTAACAAATATGATATTTAAGGGGGGAAAAATATGAATTTACTTTGGCCGTCCCATTGGCAGACAAAATAGCAGCATAGTCCCCATTCGGAGTGAAAGCAGTGAGAACAGGTTTCTTTGATTCGCCCTTCACCATCTCACTCAGCTTCTTCCAAGTAGAAAACTAAGGAGAGGCACACAAACAGTGAAGAAGCACCTAAATCAGACATAAAGCCAGTCAGAACTATGTAAAGATTACAACTTTGCAGTCTTAAAACATCATTAGACCAACTGGGTCGCTCAAAACGGTGAAACTAATCAAATAAATCACAAAACTTCACAAGTTCCAATTTTGAAAGAAAAAAAAAACTAATGTTTGCAGACAACATATTAGAAACCAAAGGGGTTTTATCTCTGAGGAAATTAAGAATTAGAAAAGAAAAAGAGAAAGGTAAAGGATAAGGATGAAACATAAACCCTAACCTAAGCAAAGTGAACGGAAATAACCGATCAAAGGAGAATACTTGTGATATATGGCGTCTTCAGGCAAGAGGCTGCGGAGTGAATGACAGAGGAAGAAAAAGGGTTTTGGGTTTTGGAATAATTAAGATTTTAAGGGGCAATTTTGACCTTTCAAACTATAATTTTCTATTTTTATGTTTTAATTTTTAAACTGCACTGTATCCACTAGTTTTTTTTTTACAAGTGCGATGCACGGGAAAATTAAATTGCACGATTATTTATTTATTAAGTTTTAATTTTTTAAATAATAAATTTTAAATATTACTTATATATTAATTTTTATAAGAAAACATAAATATTTGAATTGATTACAGTAAGTACGAATATGTTTATAAATTTAATTAATATGTATGATACGAATTATAAAGAAATAAAAATATAATTTATTAATTTATACTTCTATACCTTTATATAAAGATGATTATTCTTTATAACGATTTTTTGGTATACACAATTTAATATATATAATGTTATTAGTACAATAGAATATTTTGTCATTTCATATAAATTATTTAAAAAATAAATTTTTTTTAATTTTTTTTAAATTAATATTAAGGAACCGTTTTTATATGTAAACTAACTTCTGACCTATGAAGTTCGGACATTCCTCTTAAATGGTGTTCGATACGAGTATCGAACACTGACACTCGTATGACACCTGTAGGACATGTATCCGTGAAGTGTCAAATTCAAAAAGTATTTATTAGATTTCTGATAATTGTAGTACGGTTCTAACACAATTTTAAAAAGAAAAAATACATTCATTTTCTAAAAATTCAAACTTTATTGTATAAATTGTTATTATGATTATAAAAAATAAGAAACAAATCTTTGTGAATCCGTCATGAAAAACATTTTTCTGCTCCAAAAGATAATCTGAAACATACTTGTGCACATAAATTTTTATTGTCAATTTATATAATCATAATTATATAATATATAGATTTGTGTCCCCGTGTCCTATATTTTAGAGATTTTATGTATTTTCGTGTCTGTGTCCGTGTCAGTGTCTGTGCTACATAACTTCTGACCTTTTCTTAATTTCTTATTTTAAGGCAACAAGGCAACAACAGAAAAAAAAAAAGAGCATACTCTCACTCTCATTCAGTTTACATATCAAATAAAATAACTTTCATTTTTCATCACTTTGTCCAATACTCTCACTCTCATTCAGTTCACATATCAAATAAAATAATCTTTATTTTCCATCACTTTGTCCACTACATTTCAGAGGACTCTATTATTTGGTAAATCATTAATGTCAACATCATCACACTCTTCGATTTCAAAACCACTAACAAAAGAAATGAAAAAACTTGAAAAAAATGAAACTTAAAGCAGAAAAGAAGAAAAAGAAATGTTAATTAATCCATTCATCTGCTTTCTTTTACATATTATTTGTTACTTTTCAATTTCGACTCATCTAACCTTATGTTATATGTTAAATTTCTATTAAGATAGAAAATTGAAGAAAGGAAAAAAAAAAAAAGATATAGAGACACAATTGTTCCTGTATTTCCGGTAGTATTTATAATATGAATTATAGAGAAATAAAAATGTAATTTATATATATAAAATATAAATAAGAAAATATAAAAAATTACAAAGCAAATTTTGGTTTTTAAACTACACGGTACTCAGAAGACAAACTCAGTCTCCAGGTTTTTGTTTGTGGGTTTATTCGAATGGCGACATCCTTGTCAAACATGTTCTTCAAGGGACTCGCCAATCGTTCTTTCAGCAGACCCGTGAGATCTTCAGCCCTTACCTCTTATGCATGATTAACCGTTAAGTAGTTTATTTTTCGCATCTGTTTTGTGCGAATCATAGAAAAGTTTCATTCTTTACTCAGTCTTATCTAATGGGCATCGCTCATTTTCCAGATCTTGGGCTTTCTATTTATTTTTTAATTTTAATCAATTTTGGTGCTTTTACCTTTTGTATTTAACCTGGTCAATAAACTTGCTTAGGTTGGAATTATGATTATGTATGCCTGCTTCATCCTCAGCTTTTGAGTTACCCCAAATTGATTTTGGATATGATGCTGTATATATAACACTGCATTATGTATAAAAAGAAATATATTGTTCTAATCAGTGCCAACAATTGTTGATTAGTTATTTAGATTGTCAAATTCCATGTTGTAATCTTCTTTTTGTAATTTACTTCCTTTAACATGGTGACAGTTAAATGGGTTGTTTTATTGCACAAGATACTCAACTTCTGTATCAAATGATTCTGACACGCATGATGACTTCAAGCCAGCTAATAAGCTTGAGGGTTCTGGGGTTTCTTTGGCAAAAGTTATTGAACAGGTAATGGTATATCAATCAATCCTTTTGTCCAAGAATGTTATTTTAATAACGTGAGTGGTCTGTAACTTGAAAATTTTGGTCACCGGTTAATATGTGCAGGATGTGAAGGATAACCCTGTTATGGTTTACATGAAAGGTGTGCCTGAATTTCCACAGTGTGGTTTTAGTTCACTTGCTGTTAGAGTTTTGAATCTCTATGGTAAGTACTAAAACATCCTATGCACACGAAGCTGTATGTTCTATGGTTGTCACTTTATGGAGGAAGTACTCTGTTTCCCTATGTTAAAAAAAAGTGTGCTCCAATATGATAACCAGTTTTATAATGTTGAGTTGTATAGTATGACATGGCAAATACAAAAAGTTATATATGAAGAAAGAGCGTGATACAGAGCATAGGCAAGGACTGGTTTTTGGGAGGTTCTTGGTGTGGATGTGCAGTTTCTATGTTAATATTTGAAAAGCCTTAAATATATGAGACTTTAGCATCAAGAATTCAGATGTAGGTTACGTTTCTAATAAAACAAGATGGAAGATTAATTTCTTGAAGGCAGATGACTTTACAGTAGCCATTCTATTGCTATATTCTTGTGCTCCATAGTCACCTCTCTAATTTAGTTTAATGCTATCATTTAGAATTCAATATTATAATTCACATTTCACATCTATAATACGAAATACCTATGAGAGAAAGCAGTGAGAAACAATACCTCATTGCCCAAAGCAAGGTCCCAAGCCCAATGCCGATGAACTCCTAGTTTCCTCCCCAGTTCACTCATTACTTGTACCGCCTTGATGTGGAATTCGTTATTGAGATCAGCTCCATCTTGCATGAACACCTTGGCTTGATGCTCCTCCTTCATTTCTTCCTGTTAAACTCTTCAAGGCCTCCTTTATTAATCCAGCAGCTGGCCCATAAGATCATATTTGGGCTCTATCTGTACACCTGCTTCTCTGGAATTTAATTAAAATGATCCATATGCTTGTATTATATATGCTATGCTTCAAAGGTCAAAAACGTTTTTCTGTTTGCTGATACTTTCTTTCTTTTCTTTCTTTCTCTATGGTGAAGTTGTAAAAGTAGTTTGTTACCACATGAATTCACATTATTTGATAACAGTTCTGTAAATTACTACTATCATTCTTTTGCTCCTGCAGCTGTTCCTATAAGTGCTAGAAACATTTTGGAGGATGTTGAACTAAAAAATGCTGTAAAAGCCTTTAGGTAACTTCATGCTTGTTGATCTTGTATTATTATTATTACTCTCTGCTTCCTAACATATTGCATATGTGACACTGGGAAAAAAACATCAATCATCTACAATTGTAGTTTGTACATAGTTTACTTAGCATTTTTATTTATGGTAGTTTGTCATTGTGGTGGGATAAAGGTCTTCAAGGGCCTTTGGCAATTGAATTTCATTTTTCGGTATCAATTTTTCAAATTCCATCGGACTAGGATTTACCTCATCAAATTCCCCCCCTTCCAATGCAGACAACTATCCCACGATCAAGTTCACCTAATAGCTGTTGTTACCATCACCAACTCCTATAAATCTCCTTATCATTCTTCATGCAAGTCCTTTCTTTATATTGATTTTTTTCTCCCTAACCCATTCTCAATTTTTTTTTGCTTTGCTTGTTTGGCTAAATTTATTGACTGTTTCCTTTCTTTGCCCTCTCTCTTTATTTTATATTGTGTAGTGGAGATTGTGCTATTCTTTAGCATTAATATTTGATCATTCTATCATTAATACAAAAGGTGATATTATTCCTTGGGAAACCAAAGAATATTTTATCATTATAACTAGTAATAGATCTTCTGAGTATGAAGGTAAGTTGAAGGGTTTTACAATTACTGTTTATGATAAATAAAAAGTTTTCAGTAGAATAACAATGGAAAACCCTTTAATGCCAATGAAATTTAAGGAATGAGTTCCTTGCCTCTGAAATCAACAATCAAGGTGAGTTTGAAAATCAAAATTTGGTATCCTTTTCTTTATGAATCTGGAGCAATTTAATAGTATTACCTAGTGAGTCTTACCGGTTGTCATTTGTCTTTCCTTCCCTTGAATCCTCTAGTCTCTGACCATCTAAACAACAAACATGTTGAATCTCTGGATATCAGTCAGCCTGCAAATGTCTGCATTTAGTGTGATATACTGTAGAAATATCTTTAGATATATTTCATTTTTCGTTTGCATTTAATGTGATAATTGCGAGCTCATATTTGATTGGTTCTTGAGCTTTTGTACCACCATATGTATAGGTGGTTCCAAGTTTAATAACCAGTTTCCTTTTAAAGTTTAATAATTAATAAATAAGGAAAAAATTGTATGACATCCTAGTCTTCTCCTTGTTCTTTACGTGCAGTAACTGGCCAACATTTCCTCAAGTTTTCATCAAGGGAGAGTTTATTGGTGGATCGGATATTGTTCTCAACATGCACCAGGTTTGTTCCCGTTTTTTTTCCTACTTGTGGTTAGTAGTATTTTTTAACGGACTGTTCAATAATATTGTATTTTCTTGTAGACTGGTGAATTGAAGGAAAAGCTTAAAGATGTTACTTCCAATAACTAAACACACGCCCAAGGTAGTGAAGTTTTAAGAGATGTAGTAGTTTACAAGAACTTAATGTCAACTGATGTGAACTTTTTTCTAGATTATATTCAAATAAGAAGTTTCGACATTCCTGTTTGTAAGATTTTTTTTTCTTTTTACTCTTTGTTCCTTGCTTTAATTTAAGATCATATGAAGGTAAATAAGAGTCAGGACTGAATTATGTTTTATATGCATCTGGATTTGGAGGCTGCTAAAATAAATTTTGATGTTTGCTTAAACGTTCGCCATTCTCAAACACCTAATGATACATGACGTGCAATGTAAGGTGTTGTGACTGTAAAACAAACTCATACTAAGTAGTTTGCAGGATTTCATAGCTCCAAACGTTCATGCAAGCATTTTACACTATAATCCCCACCCCACCAAAAAGAAGAAAACACTCAGAAATTGATAAAAAACACAACTAAGTACCCTATATTACAATAATTGAAACAAAATCTTTCCAACATTACAACTGACCCTGTCTCTAGGTACTATGATAATGTGAAGGGAGATAACTACTTGTAAACACATTCAGATCTTTATTTCTCAGCAGCATAACTAAAGGAACGCAGAAGACTATTCCTCCTATACCAATACCATATTATATATACTGAAAAACCATTTTGTGGTGTAGCCACTCGTTATGTTATGTTATTCATGAGGATCCCCCAAGCCCCAGCCTTGAGTTAAGCCAATTGGAGACCTCATCCATCTCCCTAGGAACAGTATAATGACCAAGCCTGCACCCAAAAAAGTTTAATGATTACATTAATTGATATTTGATTCATTCGGAACTGGGTTATTTCTGCTCAAGAAAGAGGTCTTACCCATCATATGACTTGAATGTAATGTATCGAAACCCTGCTGAACTCAAGGATTGAGCTGATTTCTCTCCGTATTTGTAGAGGACTACATCATCACCTACAAGATGAATTTGAGATGTTGGTTTCAGTCAACAACTATGCTTATTGATGGCAGCAAAAGCAACCAATATATGCAAACTATTGTTACATGAAATCTACTTCGCAGCAAATATTTATCAATACACGCTTTTAGTCCAATGAAACAAGATAGTGGTGAGTTTATAAGCATACTTAACAAATGACAAAGAAACATGGTTTCAACATTTAAGTGCATGTTTCTATTCATATTAGCTTATTGAAAATAGTTAAAATATTAATTAGCTTGATTTTAGTTAAATATTGACATGTTTGATTTTAACATTGAGAACTGTTACTTAAGTAGTTATTGCGTTGAATCAAGTTTAGTATGCTAAAATTTACTATAATTTTTTTTCTGCATAGCAGTAACCAAACACAAATCACTTTACTTCAAAATCAGTTGTGCAAAATCAAATTCATTCAAAATCAATGCTGCAAACTGTCACATAAGCACATGCTAAGATGTATGGATGCGTACTGCTTCCATGGCTCAGAAGAACAGGTAATGAAGCAGCTCTCCTTCTAGCTTCATGTGACACTTCAATTTTGTTCCTTAAGCTCCTACATAAACAGAAGTTTCCAACCATTAGCGTGTGATTCCATTGTCAGCATATATACACATGATTTAATGTCAGTGAAATCATACATTGATCCTGGAAGCCAGCCACTTAGTCCAACAACTGCTCTTAAGTTCACTGGATATGGGATGCCATTTCCATACCTTCCCATGGCAAAACAAGTTGCAGAGTATTGAGCTACTGCAGCACCCATACTGAAGCCTCCAATTCCAACTTTCACTGTGACAGAAAATCCCACGTCTTACTAGAATGAATGAATCTACCAAATATCAATCACAAGTCCCAAATTGGATATGCTTAAAGGAGCAAAAGTAACAAACAGATTACAGATTGATAATTTTCACTACAAGAAATATTGATGTTAGCCTTCCCAAAAAATTCACACAGACTAAAAGGGACACCAAAGTCACTCCAATTATCATTTAGTGTCTTCCTTTTAGTCTTTATGAGTTTTTTGGGAGGCTAACATCAATATTTCTTGTAGTGTTTCTTTATTTATTTTTCCTTTAACGTGAATGGTGTTAAAGATGAAGAAAAATCCATTCTCATAAATTGGAAAACACTTGGGAAATGCTTAATGTCTTGTTTACATAAACTTCTTAGTACGCATCTTATACAAAAAGAAAATAAAAAGGCATTTCATGACAAAAATATATTCAAACAGAATCTAATTGTCATTCAGTTTAAAAGTTACCATCAGCTGGCTCTGTTGACAACAAGTTGGCAATGTGTGCTGCTGAGGCATCTAAACCCTCTGAATCATCTGGACCATCTTCTGAAAGTTCTCCCATGTCGAACCCTGATGAGTAATATTCAACTACAAGAGTTAGCTTACAGTAACAAGGTGCTGATTCAATCAGAATGAATAAAAGCAAAAGAGGGGTTTGTTTAATATTACATGCAGTGCAGGAAAAACCACCGAGTATTGTTACAGGGCGGGTAGGAGCAGTTGGGCAAATCCATTTTATCTGCACAATATCACATCATATATTTTGTACAAGAGAATAGATTTATCAGAATATTATAGGGATAAAGTGAGAATATGTGCGTACAAAAGCAGACTAGGAAAGTTCATTTCTTACATTTGGAAGTGGAAGAGATTCCAGCAGCTGATATGAGCTGCAAAAAATCCAAGCTCAAGATTTTTATTATGCGTGTCTCATTAATTAGAATAAGAGAATAATGCAATTAGGCATACACTGATTTGTAAGATAAAAACCCATAGATTAAAATTATCAAACTGAATAGTATTTTCTGTTGAAAGAAAAATTCTATAATGTGTTAGTTTTTCTAGTCATAAAAATATTCTTATGTCTAAATAAAGTCTTGTCAAGTTACTCATATTAATAGAGAAAACAAATGATCTTGTGGTCCCCAAATTGAGAATCTAGTATATACTCTTCCAAATCAAACTTAAAATATAACTTTTTCCAACAGAATTTATTCCATTTAGAATCTCAACTGAAAGAAACACCACACTGAAAACATACAGCACCTAAAAACACAAGTTTGGATCCCTTAGTTATATTTGAAGAGTATTATCAAAAGTACTGTCCAAACTTACCTCATAGCTCTGAAGGAGCATATCAAAATGGAAAAACAGAAAGTGGGTTTAGGTGAAGAAAAAAATAACAATGAGGAGATAATATAGAGGAAGAAGAGTGGACAAGCTTTGGAAGGATCCACACTAGAAAAAGTACAACACATGCCTTGTAAGGTGAACGAGGAATATAACAATAACAAATGTTAAAGATATGACAATCCATACCTCAAACCATTGTCACCAAGACCATGCAGCCAAACTATAGTGGCTTGGTGTTTTCCTTTTGGCCTCACCACATGTGTCTTCCCAAACTCCAAACTTCTCCGAGCAGTTCTACTACCTGCAAATGGCATATAAAGTTTTGAAGATTGTTGATAGATTTCAAAATACGGCACAAAAGTGAGGATAATCTTCAAAATGGATCAAGTAAACTATCATTGATTGTAATCAAACAATAGGAGAAGCTAGAACAAAAGCAGATGCATGAATAATAAAAATAACTTTCCAAATACAAACATTTTTAGAAACAAAGAGCTCAGGGAGCAACATGCAAGGTGTAAGAAAGGATAAGGAAAATCAAGAGGAGCAAAAGAACAAACCAGAGCCCATATGATAATGTGCATAGCTCATCTTTCTGTGACAAACTGTTCTCAACACTCCCAGCTGTTGAAGTGTGTGAAGGGACTATGAAGAGGTTATGCAATGAAGAATACAGAATGGTGATGCCTCTTTATACCCAGACGGGTGAGGTGGAGTTGGAATAAAATGTGTAGGTGTGTCTCCTTGTGTACGTGTAGTGTTCACACCACACCAGCAATAGAGTGTGCTTAGAACCGCCTAAGAAAGCATCAATGAAAAGGAGAGGCATAGACAGACAAAAGCAGAAAACCTTTTATGGGCAAAGAGAATCCAAGCAGTGTAAAGCACATTCATCCATTTCTAAGGCACACAGCAAGGACAGAGGACTCGCACATAGAGAGAATCTATGCTTGTGGCTGTGGCCAGAAAATAAAGATAACAGCAACAGCAGCTGAAGAATATTACTGAAAACAAGAAAGAATAACCGTGCTTGTAAAGATCATATTTGTTTATCAATTCCTGTTTGATTGATTGATGGGTACCCATTAACCTCAAAAACCAAAGTCTTTTTCTTTTCCTTCACTTTTTGTGTCCTCAAATTATCACAGACTAAAACAAATTCTAGAAATAAAAATGAATGAGAATTGCTATTGGAAAGGGAACCGCAGCTTCTAGGTATTTTCCCCTACTTTCTAGCTCTTAACTCATAACATTTAAGCTGAGTAGTAACCTGGATCTCAAATTAGAAGTGACAAGAAAAAGCATGCAAGCCTTTTACTACATTTGCCTCTCTCTTACTTTCTTGCTTGCCACTACTCCTAGTTGCTCAAACCCCACTTCAACAAAACTTTTGTTAGTTTATACTCAGTCATGAACAAGTCCAAAGGCTATAGCTTCTCCTCAGTAGTGCCAAAACAAAAACAAATACATAACCTCTTCAACACACTAAACACGTTAGATGAAAAAATAACACATCCTAGAATCTTCACTTATTTTTTGTTTATGCATACCCATTAAACATTAAGCTAAAAGAAGGAACATTAAGAAACAAGAAGCACAATGGAATAAAAGAAGGCCATTGTTTACAAAATCTCATTTATAAATTATTAGTTGCAGATTGCGGTTTATCTTTTCTGTGGTTTCATATAAAAAGGCTTTAGTTGACTCTAACTTGGATACATACATCATACATTCCACCGGCCACTTCTTTTATTTGGTTTATATATTTTCTTTTCATGTCCCCAAGTGGTGCAGATATTTGCAGCTTTGATTCTCACAGTAATAGCAAATATGTAATTTATTACAAAAAGTGGAACTGGCATATATCCATGCCATCCTCAGCAACATAAATTTGATGTGTGCACTATGCATAAGTCAATGACTACATTCATTGCACACCACTATGTCTCTGTTCACCTATAAAATGCAGTTTTCATGGAAATCTTCAAGTGCAATATGTGCTTCTTCTTTCACCTAACTGGTTATTTGTTTGGTGCTGCTTGTCTTAACCTGTGAATGAACAATTCTAGTTGGATATTCTCAATCTGTGAATTAATTTAATCAGGGTCAGGAAAAAGAACCACCACCAACAATTTTTTTTTTCTTTTGCCTTATGAACTTAACTTTGATAACATGCATACACAAGGATGATAAATACATTTCATACTTTGATATATATGTATAAGACAGTGCTAGAACACTGACAGCAAGATTAACATTAAACTGATCATGATTCTACTTGGATGGACAATAAATGGTTAGAAAAAGGTTAATATATGTGTTTTCCACAAGTCCTCCTTGGAAAAAGTTAAATGTGATTCTACTCAGATGGCAGATTCTACTTGAATGGCCAATAAATGGTTCTGCACCTAATGTCTTCCTGGCTCAAAAAAACTAAGTGTTTTCCCTAATATATCAACTCAGAACACCTTTTTTCCTTAGCCTGACAATACAGTAAAAGAATAGCTTCAAATAGAAATAATGATAATTAATAATTGCATTAGTTGAAGCATAAGTGTCTGTTTAGGAAAAAGTTCTGTTGACACTATTTTTGTCTTATACTCTCTATCTGCCAGCATGTTTCGACTAAAGAAATAAACAGAGTTAACTAAAGAGGGTGGATATCATGAAGAACAAATAGATAAAATTAAAAAGTTAACTATGTATATTAGACCAAAAAACACTAATTATCTCATTTTTTTCTCTATTAATTCCTTTTCATTCTAAAAGCAGAGAAAGCATTAAGTAGTAGTAGCTTAAATAGGCAAATCTTTATAGCAAGGGAACATAACAATACTGAGTAAGAAATTGAAAAGCAGAGTAAACTATGAAATTCCAAAAGTAGTGGAAGTGGAGTGTGACCATTTTCATTTATTTTAGAGCTCTGATTTGCAATAAGCTGGAATGCACAGAGGAAAATTTATTCTTTGTATTTCTAATGAGGAAGAAAACGACAGCAACAGAAATTAAAAACTTCCCTCTCCTTGGGAACTAACAAATAACCATTAACAAAATTGTTTATTTTCTTAAACTTGCAGATTACGCCTGTGGTGTATATATTATGATTTAGGGTACGAAGCTGGTGCTAATCTATTGAGTAGACATTTGTGAACCATAATAAGTGTGTTATTAGCTACTAGCTTCACTTTCTGTCACTCAAAACTATAGATTAATTATGAGATGAGGATAAAATAAATTACTCGATCTTTGTTAGGACAAAACGAACATTATATACTTTCATGCAAAAGCCACCCTCACAAAAATGATTCCCATTGATTCCTTATTTTATACACTTTATCTTATTTCTAATCGATGTACCTTACACTTAAACGGTCAATTTGTGCGTGAGATTATATATTATGGATGGTTTAATCTTGACTACCAACTTATACGTGATACTATATATTATTAATAGTTTGATAGTGATCTTATAAGACCAATAAATTATCCTTATAATAGACTCAAAATGACTCTGATATCATATTTAATTTGAATTCTCATTATCAAATATTTGTTATTTTTAGAATCTCCAACCATCTTAGCTATTAATACAATAAACAAATTGTTCTCAAATTGGGTTGAAACCAAAAGAACTATTCACACACTTCTCAATCGGGCGATCAACTCTTCTTTCCTCTCAAAGCGGGCTCCTCACTCTCCTTTCGCTGCTTTCCCTCTTGTCCTCTTGAAGTCCAGACTCGAATGGTATTTACAAAAGGCACTCCGACGTTTAAATAAGTGTTCGATATCCGGTACTCGACACTATTAATATTGTATGATGACGTATCTAATTCTTGGAATCTGTGACTATTTATATTATTATTATGTGTCCTTTATTATTTTGGTCAAATTAGAAAGTTGAGTCATACTTAAAAATGCATTACTTAGTGTTTGATCGTTGATTAATCTCATTAATCCTACTTTGACGTATGCCAAGTCATAATCTGGACCCTGAAGACCCTACCAATAAACAAATGTAATGTAATGTAACATCTCAATCAAATGTTTACAGCCCCAAAAAATCTGCACATATTTATGCATTTTTAATAGCAGTAATTTGAAGCAAGGCATGTCTGTGAATAAAAAAATGCAGAGAAAAAAATTGCAAAAAAGAGAGTAGTGATGTGTGCTTTTGCTGTCATTTCTGTGCGATTTTCAACTATCGAATCAATTGATTTGGCAGCGTGGATGCGCATTCTGTATTAAGTAAATTTTACGATACAACGCTTATGAATCTTTACAACTCAAATAAAGTTGACATGATCAATTTTATTACTTTAAAATCTGACTAGACATTTTTTTACTTTTATTTTCAATTAAAAATAATTAATCTTCACTTAATCACATAAAATAATATAGATTCTTCTTTTAACTTTTACTGTCTTAAATGCAATATAATAATTTATGTTATAACTCTGCAAATTGTAATAAATTTGTGTTTGCGTGAAAAATTAGAGAGGATATATTACTAATAAGTTTAAAACACACACAAATTAAATTAAGATAGTTTTTTTTAAGTGATGGTAGTGGAAATTAACAT
>Ga0123341_1000131_pt1 | contig 34130 bp, 35 predicted proteins | sample Turbeapinknodule_FD_89959 | JGI IMG/M metagenome (GOLD analysis project Ga0123341, IMG submission 89959) | Root nodule microbial communities of legume samples collected from Mexico - Turtle bean Mexico pink nodule | ecosystem: Host-associated > Plants > Roots > Nodule | place: Mexico: Nepantla...
CGAACCGCCGGCGGTTCGTGATCCAGAAGCACCACGCCACTCGGCTCCACTATGATTTGAGGCTTGAGCTAGACCGCCGTGGCACCACTGTCGCCGCGCGCGCGACCCGGCGCCACCGTCTCGATGCCGCTCAACTGGACGCAGGTGAAGTCCGATCTCGACCCGAAGCGGTTTGGCGGGACTATTGTGATGGCGAGCGTCCGCTCGAACAGGCGATCAAGCGCCTCGGAAAATCAATACTGGCAGCGTGAGCGCGATAACGTGCTGCCCGGGCCATGACCGATGAATGAAGAAGCGAAACCTGAATCTTCCACGCCCGCGCGTATTGGCGCCACGATCGACCTGCCGCACGACCGGATGACAATCGCTCGGTTTCGGCAGGCGTTCCCGCGTGCCCGTTGGAGCGACAGGCTGAATGCGTGGTTCGTGCCGGGGCGCACCGCTCAAAGGCGTATCAGCCGTTGGCTGGCCGAGATGGAGGCGGAGGCCGACGCCTTCGCTGATGAGAAGGGCAGAGACGCCTTCGCGTTCGAGCCGATCGAAAGTCGCTACCTCGAAGCGGGGGCCGCCTCCTTACAGATCAGGACGCCCTATTCACGGCGTGTCGTCAACGAAATCCGCGAGATTCCGTACGCGCGCTGGGACTCCGATCGCCGTCTGTGGACCGTGCCCTACCGCTCATTCGAGGAACTCCGCCAGCGCTGGCCGGCGATCGAGGCGGCCGCTGAGCGCAGTGAGCCTGAAGCACGGCGAGCCCGGCGCAAGGCCATCAAGGGGAGCGATGAAGATGAGGCATCCAAGGCGAGGATGAGGGAGCGGCGCAAGAAGCGATATCCCGTCCCTGCCGATGACGCTCCGATCTTCGAGCGCGCGATCGGCACCCGTGTAGGCGTCGTCTTCTTCACAGGCACCGACGGCGAGCTGGCCGACCCGGCGACGATCAGCACGTTCTACTTTCCCGCCGCAGATAGCCAGGAATATGTCTGGGCATCCTGGCGATTCGGCTTGCTCGAAGAACTGGTTACGACCTGGCCGGCCCGGGCGCCACCGAGGCAGGACGAACTCGACCGTGGCTGGTGGATGCCGACGCTGGAGGAGTTGCGGATGGCCCGCCGCGACGCCAAATCCAGGCGGCGGACCAGAGAGCGCAAGGACAAGAAGGATGCCTCTCGTGAAAGACAAGCAGACAGCGCTTGAGGAGTTCCGGAGCCTACCGCCGGTCGCGCCGCACGAACTCGTCGGGCTTTGGAAAGGACACGAGATCCCGACCGGCCATCCATTCGACGGAGTGCTCGAAAATCTCGGCTGGTTCGGCAAACGATTCACGCCGACCTTGCGCGCCGACGCCTTGCTGTTTTGCTCGGGCGAGCCGCGGTTGGTTGCCGTGGATCCGGCATGGATCCCGCTTCGGCTGGCACTGCGTTTTCATAAACTCGGGAGAACGCGCGCTGCCCGCAACCTGTTTTCCTATCTCCAGCGCCGGACGCGGGCGAAGGGACCGGTCGCCTCCCTGAAGACTGCGGTGTTTGGCGGCCTCGAGAGTGCGGCCATGGTCTACGACGACCAGCCGATCGTCGATCATTTCCGGCGGATCGATGAGCACAGGATCATGGGGGCGATGGCGATCAGGGGCGACGAGAGGATCTACTTCTTCGAACTCCAGCGCGTGGGCGAACCCTGAAGAACGAGCAGGCGGTCATCATCATCGCCCACCACCCAGCTCGTCTGCCGCGGTCGCCCGGGCCCGACGAGGCTCTTTGAGCCCTAAATCGATGTGGAAGCAGCCAGTCGGTAAACGCCCCATATCTGCCTTAACGCCTCGCTTCCAAATGGACCGCTTTCGGGCCAAAGCAGACTCACAATAGATGGTCGATGCCGACATTGCTCAGGCGTTCGTAGGCTTGCGCTGCTTCACGCCTTACCTCCGGATTTTCCTCCACCGCTCGTCCGTACCAGTATTTCGCGGCATGGAGGTCGCCTAGTCGCTCGTAACAAATGCCCAGCCGCTCTCCGAGATAGCCGGCATCGAGTGAGGCGTCGCCATCCGACATGAATAGGTAAATCTTGATGGCATCAGGAAAATTGCCATCATCGATATACTTCTTTGCCATAAGCTCCACGTGGTTGAAGTCGTATCGGGGCATCTCATCTTCCATCGGCTATTCGAAGGCTTTGCCTCGTCAATAGTCTGAAGTTTGGGTGCCTTCAACGTCTCCTGTTGGCGCATCTGTGCCATGGCGGCAGTCGGCCCTAATCGGGCAGGCTACGCGAGATTGTATTTGACTGCTCCCTAGGGTTTCATGCGGCAAGCATCCGTTTTCTGCCTGCAGCAAAATTCCGATGTCCCCTGCCTGCAACAGCCATCGTATGGGAGGCTAGCCAGTATGAAAGATGTCGTCGCGTTGGTTACGGGCGCAAGCCGCGGTGTCGGCCGCGGGATTGCGCTGTCGCTGCTCGCCGAGGGAGCCACGGTCCACGTTACCGGCAGGACCCGTTCCGAGGCGGAGGCAAGCCTGGGAGGTAAACGCGCGGGATCGCTGGAGGGGCTTGCGCTTGAGGCTGCGGCATTACCCGGACGACTAGTCGTTCATCATTGCGACCACAGCAACGACGCCGAAACCGAGCGCGTGGCTGAAGAGATCAGGGCCGCCAACAGGCTGGACATTCTGGTGAACAATGCATGGCCCGGCTATGAAAACATGGTCGAGGACGGCGATTTTACCTGGCCGCGCCCTTTCTGGGAGCAGCCCGTCTGGCGGTGGGACGCAATGATCGGCACCGCGCTGAGGGCGGCTTTCATGATGTCGCGCGCAGTGGCGCCGATGATGATCTCGACGCAGCGCGGTCTGATCGTCAATATTTCATTCTGGGCAGCTCAATTCTACGACGGCAACGCGATCTACGGCATGGCCAAGGCCGCCGCCGACAAGATGGCCGCGGACTTCGCACATGAACTGCGTCCACATAAAGTCGCCGCCGTCGCACTCTATCCCGGGCTGGTACGTACCGAAGCCGTCATGCAGAACGCCGAATATTTCGACTTGTCCAACTCCGAATCCCCGAGGTTCATCGGCCATGTCATCGCCGGACTTTGGCGGGACCCTGCGCTGATGTCGAAATCCGGGCGTGTCCTGGTCGCGGCAGAGCTGGGTCGGGAGTATGACATTGCCGACGTCGACGGCTACAGACCTGTTCCCCTCAGCGCGGCGGACTTTGTGAAAAGCTGAATTCCTGTCGGTCTTTTCAACGACCCGGTTAGTCGGCTGATCTGTCAAACAGTTCGTGGAAAACCTTGGCGCTCCGCCGAGGCGATCTTGCACGTCAAATTTCTCCTGGCTCCGTCTGCCGCGGCATGGAGCGACGCTCTTTGGTTTGTCCGCTTGTGGCGCACCCGCTCATTCCGTTGAGCGAGACGAATGACCTTCTTCCACCCTTCCCCGACGGATTGGGAACCGGAAAGATCGACCCAAAGCTGCCGCTCGTCGATGCGGACCGGAATTTCCGGTACCGGCCCAGAGCGGTAATCGAGCTTTAGCAAACTCCGTTGCAAGAGCCCCTCTTCTGGAGAGCGCTCATGCGACAGAACATGGCGATTCCCGCGCAGCCGGGGGTGTGGCGACGTCAAGTACTCGCCGGAATACGGGCGATGACCTTTATCTCAAAGTCAAAGCCGGCGAGCCAGTTTACGCCGAGCGCAGTCCAATTCGGGTAGGGTGGTTTGCTGAAAATCTGCTGCTTGACAGCCATGATAGTTCCGAACTGGTTTTCAGGGTCAGTGTGGAAGGTGGTTACGTCCACGATATCATCCACCGTGCAGCCCGCTGCGCTCAGCGTGGCCTTCAGGTTTTCAAAGGCCAGCCGGACTTGGCGTTCGAAATCGGGTTCGGGCGTTCCATCGGAACGGCTGCCGACCTGTCCGGACACAAACAGAAGATCACCGGATCGGATAGCGGCGGAATAGCCGTGTTCCTCGTAAAGGGTGTGCCTGTTTGCAGGAAAGATTGCTTCGCGCTGGGTCATCTGATCTCTCTTTATTGTTGGCTAACAACCGATGAGCGCGGAGTAACGCTTCACAAGCTCGCGCTCCATTTGATATACGGTACGTATATGGAATATTATGTATACGTATCGTATGTCAAGTTAATATACGCTTCGTATGTGAAGTTGAGGATTGGATGGCGAAAAGACGTAGCGAAACGATGCAGGAAAACCGCGTCAAGTTGATAGCGGCTGCGCGAAAGGCTTTTACGGAAAAGGGGTACTCCGCAGCGTCAATGGACGAGCTGACGGCTGACGTCGGTCTGACACGGGGCGCGCTTTATCACAACTTCGGAGACAAGCGCGGGCTCCTGGCGGCGGTTGTCGATCAGATTGACACGGAAATGGCGGCGCGCGCCAAAGAGATTGGCGCTCGGGCGGGTAACGATTGGCAGGGCCTGCTCGCCGAGGGTGCGGCCTATATCGAGATGGCGCTTGATCCGGAAGTCCAACGCATCGTTCTGCTCGACGGACCTGCGGTGTTAGGTGATCCCTCGCAGTGGCGCAGCCAGAACAGTTGTCTACAGGTGACCAAGAGCACTGTGGAGCGGCTTGTCGCACAAGGCATCCTCAAGCCGCTCGACGCAGAGGCGGCGGCCCGGCTGCTGAGCGGCGCGGCTCTCAATGCTGCTCTCTGGATTGCCGCGAGCGAAAACCCGCAGAGCGTGCTGCCGAAGGCGGTCGAGGCTTTTCGTTCCTTGGCGGCAGGTCTGCTTTTGGAGCCTCTGTGATCTACTGGAGGCCAAAGTCGAGCTTTCAGACGAGACTTTGGCTTCGCCGAATGCTCAATTGAAGCTACAGCCTTCAAGACCGCGGGGGTTTGCGACTGGAGCAACTTCCGCTTCTGGCGCTTAGCTGTCATTGGCTAGCGACTATCGGTACGACCGCTTTCCCACCAACCTCAGCCGTTCGCGTTTATGGGTTCACGACCTACCGGCCACCTGCTCGTTCATGTCAAAGACCGCGGCCAAAGCCGTGGTTTCAGCCGACGTCTCGACGGAAAGCCATGATGCCGCGGAAGCTGGACGAACGCCGAACGTCATCAAAACTGCCAGAACTGGTCGCATTCGTCATGGCAAGGCCGCTGGTGTCGGCCAAGACGCTCGACGTCATGCCGCAGGCGGCGCGGCGGATCGTTTTGGAACTTGGCATGCGCCAGATGCCAGGGAGTGAGAGGTTTCCTTGGTAATGGCATCGCCCCATCCGGGACGGCACATTGGATGTTCGACTGTGGACTGATCAGCCTTACGGATGAGCTCGACATTTTGATTTCACCCAGAGAGGCTGGGAGGAGAAGACATCGACTTGTTGGAATGCGTATTTCGTAGTGCTGTGTCTCACAGTAGCCCGCTAGCTTTTTGGGAACGATATTGTAGAGACGATTTCGGATGGGACCTTTGCGGCACCTCGAAACACGTTTCTGCGACACCGGACCAGTCCTGGCATTTTGAAGAATATTCCATGGCACGGAAATCCCTTCTAGCAAGGTGCCGAAACGTGGTTCCCGTCCTGTCAGGTCCAGCGGGCTTCGATCCGCCTCGCCGAACCCAGGAAAGAGGGGTTTACATTTCAGCATTTATACAACTAGAATACGAGTATGAGCACGCTGTCGACAATCGCCATCAATAATAACGGCCCCTCCGGGGTCGTTGGTGTCGTGCACGCTTAAAGCGTAGCTCATCGCTCACCACAGCCCCATCGGTTTCGGATGGGCTTGGTGTTCTGGCTTCTCCGATCCGTTTTTTCGTTCAGGAGAAAGCCATGTCGACGAAACCTTTGCCCCGATCCTCAATATCTGAATTGCCCTACTGTCCATGGTGAGGACATGAAGAGAATCTTCGGCGTCAATATAGTCGCGCCATCTCTGCCGTTCCCAAAAATCACCTTTGAGGAGGCTCGCGATCTTCTCCAAGAGCTGGGTCATACCTTGCCCAAGCATGATGATCTGGACGGCGAGGGCGAGCGGATTCTTGCCGAACATTTGGCGGCAGAGACGAAGCACGATTTCCTCTTTATCACCGATTACCCTGCCAGCAGCCGCGCGTTCTATCACATGCGCCAACCGGGCCGTCCCCACCTCACAAGGGGCTTCGACCTCCTCTGGCACGGTATGGAGATCACAACCGGAGCGCAGAGGGAGCACCGATATGAAAGGCTCGTGGCACAAGCCAGCGAACGCGGATATCGGCTGGATGCACTTTCTGACTATCTTGGATTCTTCCGCTACGGTTGCCCACCTCACGGGGGAATGGGTGTTGGTCTCGCGCGCATCCTTATGCGGCATGCTGGATGCTGCAAGCATCCGAGAGGTGACGCTTCTCAGTCGTACGCCAAAGCGCCTGCGCCCGTAATCCATTACTGCTGACTTTGCTTTGCCCCGGGATTAGGGCATGGACGTTGACCGCACGACGCCTGTATCAGCAGTTCTTATATAGACCCCGGAATGACTGGATAGACCCTTGAGACGACATGAGGGAAACGTCGAGAATGTGCGCGCTCGTTCAGGCCATGGGCACCCGGACCAGACTACGCATTGTCGCTTCATTCCGGCAGTCCGGCTTTTCGCAACGCTTTGCCAAGCGCTTTCATCAACGAGCGGCGAAACAAGTCCGTCCGTATGAATCCGCTGACGGTAAAACCTGGAGCGACTTCCAGCAACTGCCGCGCCGCCGCGCGCGCTGCTGCAAGGTTACCGAGGTTGACATGGCTGACCGTCAAATATGCATGTGGCACGCTAAAATTAGGGTTCGCCTGGATTGCCAGCGTCGAGTAGGCGGCGGCGTCTGCGAAGCGTTCGGTGAACAGATAGACTAGGGCTAGCGCACAGTAGGGATGGTAGTTCAAAGGATCGAACGGACTGAGCCGCAACGCCTTCATGGCGTGCTCGATTGCTTTTTCATAGTGTTCACTGTGGGCGTTTGCTAAGGCACTGAAACCGAATGCCAAGGCCGAATTGCTGTTCAACTTCAGCGCCCTGTCAAGAACGCCGATTGCTCCTTCGTAGTCACGGGTGATGTTGGCGTGGACAAAAGCCCCGATGCTCAATGCCTGCGCATCGTTCGCTCCAAAGCTCAGCGCCATGTGGGCATGCTCCAAGGCGGCGACCCTGTCCTCAGGATGAAAGCCGCCGCGGAAAAAGCGCTGCTCGTGGCCCCAAGCAGCGCACCCGTGCGCTGCCGCGTAGTTCGGGTCCAGTCTCAACGCCTCATCCAAGAGACGCAGTGCTTTGTCAGTGTCCACTGGGGTGTTCGCATAGACATGCGGCAAGGCGCGGAGGTAGAGGTCATAGGCGCTTAGGCTGTCGGGCCGCTTGCGACGCGCCCGCTCGATCTCGGCGTGTCGCAGCGACGGCTCGATCGCTCCGACAATGCTCTCGGTCAGTCGATCTTGCAGATCGAAAATATCCTCTACCGCACCCTCGAACTTGTCGGCCCAGACGTGGGTCGCCGAAGGTACCTCGACTAACTGCCCGCTAATGCGCAGCCGGTTTGCGGCTTTGCGGACACTTCCTTCGAGCACGTAACGGACGCCCAGTTCCATGGCGATTCGGCGCATGTCCACAGTCTTGCCCTTGTACGCGAAGGTGGAGTTCTTGGCGATGACGAAAAGGCCGGCGACCTTTGACAGACTGGTGATCAAGTCCTCGACCAGCCCGTCAGCGAAATAGTCCTGGTCCGGATCCCCGCTCATGTTGGTGAATGGCAACACGGCTATCGAGGGCTTACTCGGCTGCGACAGAGCTTCGAGCGATGGCCCCTCGGATGCCATGCGGGGGGCGTCTAGCAGCACCCGAAAAACACGGACCGGATGGTCGATGTTCTTCAACTCCCGTTCACCCATATCTTCGAATGCGAGGCCAAGCCTGTCGCCAACGTGATCGCGGACCGAAGCGGAAATCGCGACACCGCCGGGCGGGGCGATTCCCTCCAGGCGCGCCGCCACATTTACACCGTCCCCGTAGATGTCATCGCCGTCGACGATCACGTCGCCCAAATTGATCCCCACACGAAACTCGATGCGGCGGTCTTGCGGCACGTCCTCGTTGCGCCCAGGCATGGCCCGTTGGATCTCCGCCGAGCAGGTAACCGCATTCACGACGCTCGGAAACTCTACCAGCATGCCGTCGCCGGTAACTTTGACAATGCGGCCATGGTGCTCTGCGATCTTACAGTCGATGAGTTCCCTGCGGTGCGCTTTCAGCGAAGTCAGCGTACCCACCTCATCCAACCCCATCAGACGGCTGAAACCCACCACATCGGCGGAGAGGATCGCAGAAAGATGACGCTCCATCTGGCGCTGCCTCGAGCTTGTGCAACTGACGAGCAACCTAGCTTCTTTCCAACCAAAAGTCATCTTGGCGATTTCATTTCTGGGGGCAGGGAAGACCGGTGCCAGCTCGGCAATGAGCTCTTCGACGGCGTAGCTTTCGCTGCCGAATCTGCCGCTCATGTCGCGGCCCAGGCTGTGCTCTGCACCGGACCAGTGGGTTCTTATGCCGATATCGGCATAAGGCGGAATTAGGTATCAACTGCCGCCAATGATCACAGCGTGGATCCATCCGCCGAAGCCAGCATAGTTTCTATTCCACTGTCGGCATGCAGTCTCGGACTTCAATCGCTTCATTCGCGGCTCCCGTGGCGGAAAGAAACGCGAACGAAGTTTCGTCGGCCGCAAGATGAATGGCTGATAGGCGGTCGGTTGCGAAGGCGCCCGTGTCTAGGTTCACCCTGTTCCGCCGCATTTCTGGCAGCCCGCTTGACGTGGGAGTGTGCCCATGGACGACTATTTTTTCGAACGATCCAGAGTAGCTTAGAAACGGCTCGCGAATCCATCTCAGATCGAAAAGCGACTGTCGTTCGAATGGAACATGTGGCCTGATGCCGGCATGTACGAATGCGAATCTGTCGGATCGCACCATGTCCATCCCCCGCCGGAGCACCTGTGCCTCGCTAGTTTCAGATAGGATTGCGGCGATCCGGTATGGGTCAAGATTCGGATCGATGCCAAAGGATCTAACGGTGCCGACGCCGCCATTCTGCATCCATGTGTGAAATGGCGCCGCCTTGCGCTCCGCGTCCAGGAACGAGAGCATGAGTTCCTCGTGATTTCCCAAGATGAGAACCGATTCCGTCATCGCGTCCAGTTCATCCGCGATGAGCTTCAGAGCAAGCCGCGAATCCGGCCCACGGTCGATGATGTCGCCAAGGAAGACGACGCGTCGGCCTCCGGCGTTGCTGGCTATTTTTTCCAGAAGAGCTTCAAGCAGGTCGGCACGACCGTGGACATCGCCTATCGCCAGCGTATCAGCCATGAAGGGGACGACGGTCGCGACTTTATAGGCCGTTGCGGGGATCATGATCTCCGAGGTCGTCGTACGCGTCAAAGGCCTTCCTTCGTATGCCATAAACGGCGTGGTTGCCGCCGTGCAGGCTGGCGATTGCCTTCTGGACGAGGCTGACAAACGCGTCATGCTCCTCTTCCGGGACACCTTCAAATTCCGCTTCGACGAAGTCGTTACCAAGTCTCTGCCTTCCGCGAGCGATCCTTCGACATAACTTTTCACCGCCCGGTGGAGTTCGACCCTGTACCGGGTCTCCATCTCGATGAGGCTGTGATCACGTCCCATGTAGGCATGATAGCGGCTGGCAGAAGCTACATATCCCTTTGCATAGGCGGCAGCTATCACGTCTGAACGTCCAAGCTCATAGAAGCTTAGAAGGCCCCTGGTGTATTCGGTCTTGTCGACGTTCAGGAACGAGAGCGGTGAGAGGCCTGCCTTAAGGAGCGGAACGTTCGCCATCAGTCTGCCCGTCCTCTTGTTCACGTCGACAAAATACTGCAGATAGCTGATCATAGTCATAAGAAACAGGCTCTGCTCGAACGGGTTTGCGATCTGTGCAGCCTTGTCCGCGATCTTTTCCAGTTCGTCCTCAAGCCTTGCGGGGTTCGCCAGTGGGACATACGCTGAGTTGCCGACGCCGACGATATGTTGCCTGACCGTGCCGACCTGCCTCTCGTCGACAAGTCCGGACGACAGGAGCGAGTGCATCGTTTTGAATTCACGGACTTCGATCTCGATGTCCTGGATGTAGTCGATGAGGTAGTTGATCGCCGCCTTATGATTGAGGATCATCAAGGTCTCGTCCGCCTCCTTGCCTTCGGCGATTTTGCCGTACTGGACGAGAACTTCGGTGTCGATATAGCTGTAGGTATTGCCCTCAAGGCTGGACGACGCATAGGCAAGATCAACGAGTAGCTTTTGGGCGATCGCCCTGGAGTACGTGCTCGCATCCATCTCCGCTCCGCCCCCGGCCTGCGTCATTGAATCGAGCTCGCCTGACGAAAACCACGCTGTCTCGTTCGGGATATATCGATCGATTAAGTCTGGATTGTAATGCACTGCGCGTCGCTGCGTTCCCGGTATGGCGAAGTAGTCATGGTGGTCGTCGAATCGGTAGACAGTCGCGCGGCCCCGTCCTTCCTGGCGGATGCGTTGGTCTGCAATCAAACCTATAAGGCGTCTGGACACAGTCGGCTGGCTGCTGGGAGTTCCGTTGCGCTCTAACCAGCTCAAGATCTTCGGAACCGTGTCATTGCCGCTTCTCACTGCTTCCACGATCAGCTTGTCTTGCTCGTTCATTTGAATAGATTCCCGAATGGATTTCCTGCTATCACGCCTTGTGATTTCTACTTATGAATTGATCTATGAATTGCAAATGGCAACAGAAATTATTTCAAACCAAGCAATTTCAATAAATTATGCCATTTGCCATATTGACCGAGGCGATGTGCTGAATAGATATGTGAATATCAAGATCGATTGCAAGGCAGATCGACTGAATTGATTTGTGAATAGAGTTTCTTCGCGTATCCGAGCCAGCGGGTCACGAAAAGGGCTTTGATCCCAGACAGCCGCACCAACATCCCGCTTGCGTGCGGACAGGGCTCAGAAGGACGAATCCTGACGGTTAGTTTGGAGCGACAAAGCCTTAACTGGAGTGCGTTGGCGTGGGATCGACTGCAACAGTATTTCCTCGCCTTCCTCCAGGGAGAGGCCGAAATCGCTGAGACGCGCTCCGAAAAGCACTCGATTACACGAGATACTTACCCCACATTTTTTCCGCTCCCTGGGGTAAGCAGGCCTTAAGTCATGATGTCACAAGGCGATGCCGCCTGGCGCCGCCCAGATGCTGACCGAGAACGGCGACATCTATGGCAAAATACAAGGCATCCTTGACCATGCGGGTCGCGGTCGAGTGCGCTCAGCGCTTGATCTAGGCAGGAAGGCCCACAGAACCACGTTTAACCAGCTTGCATGATACGATACGACGGCCGGGATCAATCTTCTCGCCGGCTATCAGATCGTTGAGCCATTCCGCCCCCTTGTGGCCGAGATCGTAGTATGGCAATGCTGCCGTAGTCAGTCCCGGCTTCAGAGCCAGAGAAACGGTCCGGAAATCGTCGAAGCCGACAATGCTGACATCCTCTGGAATCCGCAGGCCTAACGCCATAGCGGCAATGTAGATTTGGATCGCCATCTCATCGTTGCCGCTCATGATCGCGGTTGGACGATCCTTCTGCTTAAGCATCTCGGTCGCTGCTGCAAAAACGTAATTCTCCTCGGCTCCAACCGGTCCTTCCATGCCAAGGCAGACAGAGAGATCGTTCTCTGTGAGACCAAATTCCCGTGTCGTTTGGCGAAATGCGTCCAGGCGCAGTTCGGCTCCCAACAGGATTGGGTTTAGCCTGATGTAACCGATCCTGCGGTGACCCTGCTCGAGCAGATAACAGGTAAGATCTCGCGCCCCTTGATAATCATCGGGCACGATGGATGGCAATAATCCGCTTGTCTGCGGCCTGCAGTTGATCATCACTGTCCGGATGCTGACATCGCCGATTTCGGGATCTACGATGCGGTGGTACATGGTTACATACAGGACCCCATCAATGCGATGGGACTGGAACATTTTCCAGATTTCCACCTCTCGCTGCGAAGAACCACCGGTGTTGGCCATCAGGATGGTTTTCCATTCGCATTGGCCCAATCCTGAATCCCGCGGACAATATCGACCGAATAGGGCGTGGTAGAAACATAGTCGGTGATAATTCCAAAGGTGTTAGAGCGGCTGGATCGTATGAGGCGCGCCGCCATATTGGGGACATAGCCGAGGTCCCGAATAGCTTTTTCCACTCTCTCCCGGGTTTCCTCAGTCACGTAGGGCTCGCCATTGATGACGCGAGAGACTGTTTTATTTGAAACCCCGGCCGCCTTCGCGACGCTGACGATGCTCACCATGTCCGCCAATCTCCTTGTGAGGATCTGTTGTAAACCAGACGCATGACAACGTCGACATATTTCTATGACAACGTCGACAATGACATTGACAACGTCGTCATATCGCGATTATGGTCCCAACAATACAAGAGCTTGATGCAAGTGCTTCTGGCTTTTGGCGAAATGAGGGAGGAACGAATGAAGAAACTGCTTGGTGCCAGCGCGCTCGCGCTCATTTGCATTGCGGCCTCCGCCAAGGCTGAAACCATCAATATCCTCGTGGAAGGTGGCGGTGAAATGCTGCAGAAGGCAGCCGCGGAGAAGTTCACCGCCGAGACCGGCATCAAGGTGAACTTCTCCGTCGTTCCCTATCAGGGCGTCTTTGACAAGTTTTCAGCCGAAATCGCTTCCGGTTCGTCGGCATTCGATGTTGTAACGATTGACGTCGTGTGGAACGCGAAATTCGCGGGCCATGTCGAAGACCTTACGCCTCTTTTCACCGATGCGGTTCGCAAGGACCTGCCGTCTGCCTTGCTCGCAGACGCGAAGGTCGGTGACAAGCTGATTGGTATGCCCGCCTGGGCCAATGCCGAGATCGTGTTCTATCGCAAGGACCTCTTCGATAAGCCGGAAGAAAAGGAGGCCTTTCAGGCCAAGTTTGGCTATCCTCTCCAGCCTCCCAAGACCTGGCAGCAATGGCGCGACGTCGCGAAATTCTTCACGCGCGATACTGACGGCGACGGCAAGATCGACTTCTGGGGCACTGACACCATTGGCACCTTCTCAGAGGAATGGATGGCACATGTGCTCCAGGCGGGTTCGCCCGGCGTGATACTCGACAAGGATGGTAAGGCCATCATCGACAATGAAGCGCATAGGAAGGCGCTTGAATTCTACATCGCGCCGCACTGCATCGATCATTCCGTCCCCGAAAACGTGAACGAAATTGGTTGGGGCGAGGCGCAGTACCTGTTCTATCAGGGCAAGACAGCCATGATGAAGTTCTGGGCGCACGCCTATAAGATGACGCCCGCGGATTCAAAGGTCAGCGGCAAGGTCGGCGTCGTGCCGATGCTGAGCGGCGATGCCGGAATCGCTGCTGTCCCCGGCCCATGGTACAACGTTGTCCCTTCGACTTCCCAGCACAAGGACGCGGCGAAGAAATTCATCGCTTTTGCAATCGCAAACAATGCCTTGGGCATCGAAGCTCCGCTCGGCCTTGCTGCGGCGAATTCCGCCTATCGCAGCTATTCCGGCAAGCCCGGTTACGAGCACTTCGTCCCGCTCCTCGAGACGTTGAGCGCGCCTGCAACGCAAGGTCGGCCGATCAACGAGAAATATCAGGAAATCGTCGACGAAGCGGTCCTGCCCGCCGTCCAAGAAGCGCTGACCTGCAAGGCGGATGTCGAAGAAGTGCTGAAGGAAGCCAAGGAAACAGTTGAGGATATCCTTAAGTAATCCGGCACTTTCCTCAACGTCGCGGGAGGATGAGATACCGCCCGCGCAATCAGCTTTCGGAGACGGACATGTCGGGTGAAGACCGATTTGTGCTCTACATGCTTGCGCCTGCGGTGGCGATCCTCGGCTTGCTGGTCGCTTACCCGGTCGGGCTATTGATATTCGACTCTTTTTTCAAGGTCGATACGATCACACCCCACATACGCGAGTGGGTCGGACTACAGAATTATGTCGACGCGTTGACATCGAAACGCGTCGCGGAGAGTGCTCTGAGGACCGTTCAATATTCGGTCTTCGCGCTGTTCTTCGAATTCACCTTCGGTTTCTGCGCCGCGCTATTGTTTTCGGCCATGGCTGGGGACTCGCGCTGGCACCGCACGGTTTTCGCTCTGCCACTGATGGTTCCACCTATTGTCGCCGGCCTGCTGTGGCGATTTCTCCTGGTCGGCAATATCGGCATCTTGAACTATGGGCTGGCCCGCTTGGGGCTCATCAGCGATCCGAACGCGATCGCATGGCTGTCCAGCGAAGATATCGTCATTTACTCCGTTTCCTTTGCCGACATCTGGCTGACCACCTCTTTTGTCGCTCTTGTCTCCTATGCCGGGTTGACGAACATTCCCAAAGACTTGCTTGAGGCTGCGCGGATCGACGGCGCGAATGCCTTCAAGCGGTTCTGGCATGTCACACTGCCGCTGATGCGGCCGGTTATCGCCGTTATCGTCATCGTTCGCGGCGTAGACGCGGCCAAGACTTTCGACCTGATCTGGATACAGACACAGGGTGGTCCCCGCCACGCCTCGGAAGTGTTCTCGATGAACATCTACCAGCGCATGGTTCGTTTCGGCGATCTCGGGCAGGCGTCCGCTTCCGGCACGTTGTTTCTCATCGTCATGATGTTTTTGGCGGCGGCTGCCTATTGGAAGATTTGGAGGCCGGCCCGTGCGTAAAGCTTCCCGCCTCAACGTCAGCGGAGTCCTGATCAACACGGCAGCCCTTGCGCTCGTTCTGTCCTACGCGCTGCCCTACATCTATCTGCTGATGACTTCCGTCAAGCCGGCGGCCGACGTCCAGCAGATCCCACCGAGCTTCTTTCCTGCCGTTCTGTCGTTCGAGAACTTTCGCGAGGTCCTGCAATCCTCAACTTTGCCGAGAGCCTTCGTCAGCTCTCTCACCGTCGCCGTGCTGACGACTGCGCTTTCGCTATTGGTGGCCGTTCCTGCTGCTTACGTTGCCACCCGGTATCGGCGCCGGATCACGACACTTTTCCTGCTTTTCGCACTGGTCACGCGCATGGTGCCGTCCGTGGCGCTGGGCGTGCCGCTGTTCCAGCTTTTGAAGTCGCTGGGGCTGCTCGACACGATTCCGGGCCTGGTTCTCGCGCACACCTCGGCCGCAGTACCACTGGCGCTGCTACTCATGTCCGCCTTCTTCGAGGGTGTGCCGAAGGAGCTCGAAGAAGCGGCGCGCATCGATGGTTGCACACGATTCCAGGCGTTCCGAAAGATTGTCCTTCCGGTTATGACAGGGGGGATAGCGGTCACCGCGCTCTTTACCTTCATCACAAGCTGGAACGAGTTCCTCTATGCGCTGCTGTTGACGTCGGAGGCGACCAAAACGGCGCCGATCGTCATCGCCGAATACAATTCGGTCTACGGGCTCGCCTGGGGGGCGATGACAGCTGCGGCCGTTCTCTACTCACTACCGGTCATCATCGTAACGCTCGCACTGCAAAAACAAATCGTCGGCGGCCTGACTTTCGGCGCTGTAAAGGGATGAGGGAGGCAAAGGCATGGCCGGCATAGAACTGCGCAATATCAACAAGGTCTACGGAAACAGCTTTCACGCTCTGCACGATATGAGCTTCGACATCATGGATGGCGAGTTCATGGTGTTCGTCGGTCCGTCGGGATGTGGGAAATCAACCGCGCTCAGAATGATCGCTGGCCTGGAGAGTATTACAAGCGGTGAACTCAGAATCGGTGACAGGTTGGTCAATGATGTCGATCCCAAGGATCGCGACATCGCCATGGTCTTCCAGTCCTATGCACTCTACCCGCACAAGACAGTACGCGAAAATATTGCCTTTCCCTTGCTGATGGCAGGCCTGCCGAAGACGGAGATCGCCAGCCGCGTAGACGAAGCCGCACGCATCCTCGAACTGACGACTTTGCTCGACCGCAGGCCGGCACTCCTTTCAGGAGGCCAGCGTCAGCGTGTCGCCATGGGACGAGCGATCGTCCGCAAACCAGCGGCCTTCCTGATGGATGAACCGTTATCGAACCTCGATGCCAAGCTGCGCGTGCAGATGCGCGCCGAGATTGCCAGCCTCCAGAGAAAACTGAATGTCACCACGATCTACGTGACCCACGACCAAGTCGAAGCCATGACGATGGGTGACCGCGTGGCGGTCATGAAGGGTGGCGTGCTGCAGCAGGTCGACGCACCGCAAAACCTTTACAATCGTCCTGACAACGTCTTTGTTGCCGCCTTTATCGGATCGCCCTCGATGAACTTATACGAGGCCGTTCTGAATGGAAGGACGCTGACCCTCGGCAGCAACCGTTTCGAAATTCCTGACCGGGTTTTTGAATATCGCCCCTCGCTCAACGGTGCGTCTAACCGTCAGGTCATTGTCGGTATCCGGCCCGAGCACATGAACGACGCTGCAATCCGGCCTTCTTCGACCGAGATCTCGGCCCCCGTCACTCTTGTTGAGGCGCTAGGTTCTGAATCTATGGTGCACCTGAATATCGACGCGCCTTGGGTGGATGCTGGCGACCCGGACGCCGTCGCCGACATCGGCAACGAAAAAGCTGCTGTAGCCCGTTTTTCTTCGAAGAGCACAGTACGCGCAGGTGACATTGCCCGCATCGCCGTCGATGCCGAAGAACTTCACTTCTTTGAACCGGACACCCGCACCAGCATCTGGTGATGGTACAGCCGGGAGAAAAACAAGATAACTCTCGCTGCCCGAGGAGACATTACAATGATTGGCGAAAATTGTTACGACGTCACGAAATATCCCGTAGGGAATCCTCATGAGGATATTGGCGCGATCATCAATAGCATCATTGCGGATATTAAAAGCAGGCAAGCGGTTTCCGATCTAAATGACGGCGGAAAACCTGGCGCACTCATCTATATACCGCCAGGCGATTATCGTCTTGTCACTCAAGTCGTTATAGATGTGAGCTATCTGAAAATCGTTGGCTCCGGGCATGGTTTCACGTCTTCGAGCATCCGTTTCAACACACCCGCAGGCGAGTTGGCACGCTGGCACGAAGTGTGGCCGGGCGGAAGTCGCATACTTGTGGACATTTCTCCAGAGGCCGCTGACGATGAGGCTGCTGGTGCCGCGTTTTACGTCAAGCGCGGCGGAAATCCTCGTATAAGCTCTGTGGAGTTTGCTGATTTTTGCATCGATGGCTTGCACTTCGTCGACGATGGTTCGGGACAAAATGATGCAGAAAATACATACACGAATAGCAAAACGGGAATCTATGTAGGCAGCGCCAATGACTCATTCCGAATAACGGGGATGGGTCTTATCTATCTGGAGCATGGAGTTACTGTTCATGATGCAGATGCACTCGCTATCGATAACAATTTCATCGCAGAGTGCGGCAACTGTATCGAATTGAAGGGTATGGGGCAGGCCTCAAGAATAGCAAATAATTTTGTTGGAGCCGGATATAGGGGACATTCCATTTACGCGGAAAATTATGCCGGCATTCTAGTATCCTCAAACAACGTATTCCCTCGAGGAGCCAGCAGTGTCTTCTTTTCGGGCGTGGTGCGTTCCTCAGTCACAGGAAATAGGTTCCATTCCTTTTATCCCGGGATGTTGGTTTTTGCTGCTAACTGCTGCGAGAATTTGGTTTCCTCAAATCACTTCTTGCGAGATCGCGAGCCATGGGCGCCGATGCGGAAGTACGACAACGGCTTGGATGACCTGTTCGGACTTTTACAAATTGATGGCAGCAACAATTCGGTCATCGCGAACCACATTTCGGAAACAATAGATACTCAATATATCAAGCCTCTCGCCGTAAAGCCGGTGATTATCAATGTGGTTTCGGGTAGCGGCAACTACATAGCTAATAATAACATTGTGGCCACAACCGAAATTTCTCAAAGCAACGATGCACCAAGCAGCGACTGCTTTTCCACACAGGTGAGCGCCTTGCTATCAACCGACAATTTGAAGCCGCTCGAAGTAATAACGGTGATGGTGCAAAAGATGTCTGTACGAAATACAGTCCTGGACTCAGGGAATGAAGAACAGGTTGTGATGGACAGAACGATGAATGCATTCCGGGGGACTCCGGTTCCTTGAATGTATTAGATAGTTCTAAATATATGCCAATCGAATATTGGAAATCTGTCGAAAAGTCTTTGATTATTCGGAGTTTTGTTCATGACGACCAAATGGAAAACGGGAAGATTGGCCCGTTGATGAAGCAAAATGATTCCTGCCTCGGCGTACCGCCACCGGTCGCGGCTTGGCTCGCGCGGCGATGGCCTGAACATGGCTTGTCGGACCGATAGGCCTCCTCAGGGGTAACTTGGGCCGGTTTTCGGACCGGCCGTTTTTCACTCAGATTGCGTATCCACATGGCTAAAGCGACTGTCTCTTTTGCTTCGGGCGAGCGTTTGGAATTCTGGGCATCTGGCCCTGGGGCTGTCACCATTTCACAAGATGGCGAGACCCTCTGGCATGTGCCCGCTTTCGAAGCTCATCCATCATACTATTCGTATCACCACCGCGAGGCCGGCAGCATTGTCGTTGAATGGGATCGGGCGGAAGCATTCCTTTGGGCCTATTCCTACGATCCGGCAGGCGTTGCGAAGGCCGGCATAAAGCTATGGGAATTCAGCACGGACGAAATTCTATTTCGGGCGGGAAAAGAAATTGACAAGTGGCTGCGAAGCGATCCTGAGCGGCCTCGAATTCATTTTTCTCCTTGTCGCAACTGGATGAACGATCCCGTGGGTCTTTGCAGGACCGGCGATTGTTGGCACCTATTTTATCAATTCCATCCATGCGGCGGCGACTGGGGGCCCATGCACTGGGGACATGCTACCAGCCGTGACCTGATCACCTGGACACACATGCCGGTTTTTCTCCATCCGGAACAGAACCTCTGGCGTCTCGGTGCAACCGGAGGTGCATTTTCTGGCAATGCATTTCAGGACAAGGATGGCAGCCTGATGTTCTTCTATACGGAACGCCTGCCTGCCTACGACCTTTTCAAAGGCTACCGAGAAATACAGAAGATCGCCCGGCCGGACCGACGAATGATCAAGGCGGAAAGCATCCTGACTGTGCTCGAGCGGCGCCCGGAAGGAGTTGAGCACGATTTCCGCGATCCAAAGGTGTGGTGGAATGACGCTGTCGGTGCTTATCGCATGGTGCTTGGCGCTTCAATTCATGGCGACCCGGCAGTCCTGCTTTACGGTTCCGAGGACCTGCTTGAGTGGAAATACCTGGGACCGCTGTACCGCGCACCGCCCTTATTCCGCAAGCAGGGCGCCAGGGCAGTCGAATGTCCCGACTTTTTTCCGATCGACGGCAAATGGGTACTGATCATGGGATTTGTGGGACACCGTGATCCTGAAAGCGGGCGACACAATCTGCTCTACGGGCTTGTCGGAGACTTCGTCGATGATCACTTCATTCCGGACGCCGACGCGCTGCAACTCCTCGATTTCGGCAGCGACTTTTATGCAATGCAGAGCTACGCGACGGGCGGCAGGCAGATTGCCTTTGCGTGGCTCTTCAACTGGGAGTTCCGCAAGCCCGCCGGATCACCGTATTCGGGCGAATTGTCCTTACCCCGCCAGCTATCACTAGATGCGCGCAAGAGGATATGTATGAGACCCTCTGACGAAGTGGACGAGGCCCTCACTTATGCGTCGCTGTCGCCCGCAGAGCCCGGTAAATATGACTTGGACGACGCCTCGATCGATGTCCGGTTGAACGGAATGCTCGGCGGAACGAAGATTACCGCGACCCAAGCCGGGCAGTTGTCATTTTCCATCGTGGTGGAAGACCAACGTGTCTCCGTGCATCTGCCGCAGGATAACGGATCGATCTGCTATGATGCGGACATCGCCGACGCGACAGATCTGAGAGTCGTCCATGACAAAGGTATTTTGGAGATTTTTGCTGACGGAGGAGCTGTCTGCGGCACGCGACGGAATTACATGAACGTCAGACCAGACCATCTTCTCATTCAATCAAGATCGCATGTGGAGGCTTTCAGGGGTTCGACCTGATGACCGACACCTAGAATATCCGTGTTGGTCAAGTAAGGGATGGCACCCATTTTCTGTCCTGCCTGAGCAGCGTATCGCCAGGACGATAAGTTTTCGCATGATTGCTGTGATGGCAACCTTGGGTGCCTTTCCGGCGGCTTTTAGCTGGTCGTATTTTGCTTTGTGGCTTATGGCATGACCACGTTTGGCCCTAAGCTGCCGTGCGTGTCGCTGCTGCGCTGTGGCACGCGGTTACATCTGGATCGCTGTAGCTTGGCGTTGACGTCGGCGATGTACGCCAGAGCAATGTCGGCTATCGTAGATGAATGGACCAGGAAACTTTCGCCTTCGACACGTTTGTTGTCGATCCCGTCGCTGGCACTGTGGCGCGCAGGCGTGAATGTGCGGGTCGGGAGGAGGGGTGTCGAGCTTCTGGTCGCTCTACTGGAAGCCGATGGAGCTGTTGTTTCGAAGGACATCTTGCTTCAACGGGTGTGGCCGCAGCTTACGGTCGGCGAGGCCAATCTTTCCGTCCAGATCGCAGCGCTTCGCAAAGCTCTAGGGCCCTCGCCATCGGGTGGGGAATGGACAGAGACTGTACCGCGTGTTGGCTATCGCTTTTCCGGTAGCCAATCTACGATTGCTGCGATTGAGAACGGCGGGCCGCGGCTGGCGGTCCTGCCGTTCGAGAACCTCTCGGCTGACGGAACAGAGCAGTATTTCATCGATGGGGTGGTGGAAGACATTGTCACTGCACTTTCGAGGTTCACCACCTTTTCCGTGCTTTCACGTAGTGCATTGTGCGCACTTCGCGAACAACGTCTCGATCCTCGATCCGCAGCGCGAAAGTTAGGAGTGCGTTATGTGCTCTCCGGAAGCCTGCAGCGTCGGGACGACCCCCTTAGGGTGACAGTTCAGCTGATCGAGGCGGAAACCGCCAAGCAGCGCTGGACCGAGCAATTTGATGGCGAGCTCGTGCAAGTCTTCGAGTTTCAGGACAGGATAGCTGAGTCGGTTGCGGGCGTCGTCGAACCCGGCATCCGAAGAGCCGAAATCGAACGCGTGCGTCGTAAGGCGCCTTCCGTCCTCGATGCGCACGATCTCTATCTGCAAGCACTGCCTCACTTTCGCGGAACATCGGCGGCGGCGGCAGATTGCGTCGATCGAGAACAGGTACGGGATCATCAACGAGGAGACGAGAAAACTTCGAAATCAAGACGTGGGAACAGACTAGGGTCAAAACCCAATCATCCTGTTGAAGTGGTTTCGATTTCCTGATTCACAGTGGGCGTGAAGATGGAGATGGTGAATGGCGTTGTTCTGGCTGTCGGATGAGGCGTGGGCGGCGATCGAACCGCATCTTCCAAAGAACCAACCTGGTGCGCGCGGCGGGTGGACGACCGGCGCGTGATCTCTGGAATTTTGCACGTGCTGAAAGTGGGTTGCCGTTGGTGCGATTGTCCGGCGGATTACGGCCCTCCGACACAACTATCTATAACCGGTTCAATCGCTGGTCGCGGCGGGGGTTCTGGTTGAAGCTGCTCGCCGCGCTGGTCGATCCGGCGCGGTGACGAAGACCACGGCGATCGACAGCACCTACATCAAGATCCAGCGCGCCGCGTTCGGCGCAAAAGGGGGCGCTCGGCGCAAGCAATCGGGCGTTCGCGCGGTGGCTGGACCACGAAGATCCATGCGCTCACCGACGTCATCGGCCGTCCCTACGCGCTGATGCTAACGCCGGGCAATATCAGCGACATCAAGGCTGCACCCGCCCTCCTGGAACGTGCCGGTCGTATCCGATACCTGCTTGGCGACAAAGGCTACGATGCCGACAACTTGCGCCGTGAACTACGCGAAGCAGGTGCCACGCCCGTCATTCCCGGGCGCTGCAGCCGGAAGCGAGCCATCCACCACGACAAGCAGCGATACCGCGGCGCCACCTCATCGAGAACGCCTTCTGCCGCCTCAAGGACTTCCGCCGCGTCGCCACCCGCTACGATAAGCTCGCCGACAATTTCCTCTCAGGCGTGGCGCTCGCTACCGCTATCGCCTTCTGGCTCTGAACGAGTTTAAGCTCTAGGTACCCGACTGCCACTCTGTCCTTTCGGCGACATACAGTATGTGCATTGAGCTCGGATCGGTCGGCAGCAGGTCAGGGTGAGCGAATTCGCCGCCCTCGACTTTCTTCATCCCCAACCGCTGCATGACGGCTTCGGACCGCTTGTTCGCCAATGCGGTGAATGCGTAGACGCGCGGCGCATCCAGGCTGCCGAATGCATAGTCGAGGGCGGCGCGAGCGGCTTCAGTCGCATAACCCTTGCCCCAATGGTCGCGAGCAAGCCGCCAGCCCACCTCCAGGGCCGGGCCGAAAGAGAAATCGGTCCCGAGGCGGTGCAGGCCGACCGCGCCGAGCAACGCCCCGTCGCCGATACGCTCGGCGGCCCAGAAAATCGGCTCGCCGAGTTCGGAAAGCCGCATGAGTTGTTCGACGATGTCGCTGGTCTCAGAGGCGGTCTTCATGCCGCCGAGGAACTTCATCACCTCCGGATCGGCGTGGATAACGCCCAATAGGGGCTTATCCGCCTCTCGCCAGGCCCTGAGCTTCAACCGGTCTGTCGCGATCATACTCTCCCTCCAAGCGAATCGGCTCACCCTCGCTACCACAATAGCGTTGTGGCTCTGATTGAGTCTCGACCTTAGAATATAGAACTCGAGACATGTCGGTTTGGGAGGGCCGCCACGTTATCTTCGGCTCGATGAAATCGAGTGTGTAGCGCGATGCGCTCGTCGCTGAGCAAGGGATCGTCCAGGTTTGACCGGTATAGCGGCGCGCTGCCGCCATGCGTCGGGGGGCAATGCCCTATCGCGCTTCGCTGTGGAGCTGTGCCGGACTGCTAGAAGAGGCCGCGGTGGCAATGATGTCGGTGATATGCTCGGGGGCGAATTGAAAGTTGCCGATACGCTTCTTTCTAGCGCAAGTGGGTCTATTCCCCCGGGGGACTCTAGCCACGCCCGGCCGTTCGCCGTCCACTTCATGTCGCGGCGGCCATCGGTTACGCGCAGATGCTCATCATTCAACGATATGGAGAGTCGGAACTTCAAATCTACTTAAGACGATCCTCGCCTTCAGAGCTCGTTGCCACGATATCGAATGGCCTTGACGCTTCAATTTGCTAAGGTGTCCGTTCTAATCAGCGGAATACGCGCCGTACTTTCATCAACTGAGCTGGCAGGCTCAGAGCACCGAAACAACAGCCTTTGCGAGGTCATCGAGCCGGTCTTCCCTGAGGCCCGCGACATTGAAGCGGGAATCACCGACCATGTAGATGCCGAATTCATCTCGCAGACGGTCGACCTGCGCTTCGGTCAGGCCGAGCCGCGAGAACATACCCCGGTGCTCGGCAATAAAGTCGAAGCGCGAGGAGTTGGACTGGCGACGGAGCGCCTCGGCAAAGCCCTTGCGCAGGTTGAGCATACGAAGTCGCATAGCTTCGAGTTCGGACTTCCAATCGGCGCGCAGTGCATCGTCCTCGAGGATAAGGCGGACGGCGGCGGCGGCATGGTCAGGCGGCATGGAATACAGCACGCGAGTGGTGGCGAGCGCCTGACTGCCAGCGATCTTTACACTTTCTGCGTCCTTGCCCAGCAGGATGACGGCGCCGACGCGGTCGCGGTAGACCGAAAAGTTCTTCGAGCAAGAGGTGGCGACAGCCATTTCCGGCACCTTGCTTGCGAGCAGGCGAACGGCGGCGGCGTCTTCCTCCAAACCGTCGCCGAAGCCTTGATAGGCAAGATCGATGAAGGGGAAGAGGTCGCGTTCGACGAGAAGATCCGCGACCAGACCCCACTGCTCGATCGTCAGATTGGCGCCGGTCGGGTTGTGGCAGCAACCATGCACTAGGATAATGTCGCCGGCCTTCGCCTGCTTCAATCCCTTGAGCATGGCATCGGCCTTCACCGTGCCGCTGGTGGGATCGAAATAGGGATAGGTCGCGGTATTGAAGCCCGCAGCCTTCAGGATCGGTACATGGTTCACCCAGGTCGGGTCGGAGAGCCAGACGGTGGCGTCCGGCCGGGCCTTTGCGAGCAGGTCGCCAATCGTGCGCAGCGCGCCCGAGCCGCCCGCCGTTTGGCAGGCGAACATGCGCGAGAGATCGGCCTTCTCGCCAAAGACCAGCTTCAGCATGGCCTTGTTGAAACCTTCATCGCCTGCGATGCCGACATAGGTCTTGGTCGTCTGACTTTCATAAAGGCGCTTTTCAGCCTCACGCACGGCCCGCATGATGACGGTCGCACCCTGCGAATCCTTGTAGACGCCGACGCCGAGATCCATTTTCGTCGGCCGCTCGTCGTTCTTGTAGAGAATCGAGAGGTTGAGGATCTTGTCCGGCGGGGCGGCAGTGAGGGTTTCGAACATGGCTTTTCCTTCGAATTGAGGTCAAATCCGGAGCTGCGTCAACCAACCCGCATTGACTGGTTCAGTGCTCCAACTCATTTTGCGATCCGGCGCGGATTGCGGCAAGCACCTGCTTTTGAAGCGCAACGAATTCTGACGAGGCCATCATATCCTGCGTGCGTGGGCGGGCGAGGCCGACATGGAAGGTCGCGTTGATGCGTCCCGGATTGATGCTCATCGCCACGATACGGTCGGACAGATAGACGGCCTCTTCCACGTCGTGGGTAACGAAGAGAACGGTCAGCCGATGCTCTTCCCAGATCTGCGTCAGGAGTTCCTGCATCTGGTGTCGGGTTAAGGCGTCAAGCGCGCCGAACGGCTCATCCATCAACAGCATTTTCGGGCGATAGGAAAGGGCACGTGCAATGGCGACACGCTGCTTCATGCCGCCCGACAGTTGCGACGGAAATGCATCGGCGAACTTGGTGAGCTTCACCAGTTCAATGTGGTGACGAGCGACATCCCGGCACTCGGCTGCCGGCCGCCCGGCCGCCTGTAGGGCAAATTCCACATTCTGTTGTGCGGTCAGCCACGGCAGCAGTGTGTAGGATTGGAAGACAACGCCGCGATCGAGCCCTGGGCCGACGATCGGCGCGCCGTCCGTCAGAAGAACGCCATTGTCGAAACCCTGAAGTCCGGCGACGATAGACAGCAGAGTACTCTTGCCGCAGCCGGATGCGCCGACCAGGGAGACGAACTCGTTGTCGGCGAGTTCCAGGTCGATACTGCTGAGGGCATGAACGCGGTCCTTCCTGCCACCATACCACTTGTTGAGACCCTCAATCTTAAGTTTGGATTCGCTCATCTCATTGCCTCGATGCGTAACGGAAGAAGACGCGCTCGAGGGCCTTCATGCTCTGGTCTGTGATCAGACCGAGCAAGCCAAGGAGCAAGATGTAGCCAATGATCGTCTGCGTCTGGAAATATCGCTGAGACACGACGATGCGATAGCCGAGGCCGGATGTCGCCGCGACAAGCTCTGCCAGCACAAGCCAGGTCCAGGCCCAGCCAAGACTGATGCGAAGCGTGTCCCAGATGCCGGGGAGGGCGCACGGCAGGACGATGCGCCGCAGGATCTTGGTCTCCGACATGCCGAGCGTGCGGCCTAGTCCGACGAAGTCGGTTGGCACACGCTTGACGCTGTCCATGACCATCAGCACCTGCTGGAAGAAGGTTCCGATAAAGATGATGACGAACTTTTGGATATCGCTTGTTCCGGCCCACAGAATGGTCAGCGGAACAAAGGCGACGACTGGCATATAGCGGACGAAGTCCACGAAGGGCTCGATGGCGGCTTCCCAGGTCTTGAAACAGCCGATCATGATCCCGATCGGGATCGCCAGGGTCGATGCAATAAGAAAACCGACGAGCATGCGATAGATGCTGATCCCCGCATCGGTCCACAGCGTGCCATCCATCGCCAGTTCTACCATCTTTACCCACACCGCTCCGGGCGAGGGCAGGAAAATCGGCTTCACCCAACCGGTGACGGTAGCAGCCCACCACACGGCGAAAAGCAGGGCAAAAACGGCAACCGCGATCAGAAAAAACGACCGACCGCTGATCGGATCTCCGATCCGAAAGGCACTGGGAGGTCTACCGACGCCCGCGCGCGATTGCGCGCGGGGCCTTTCTTTCGCTGTCGACGACAATTCTGAGCTAGACATTACGGTCCCGTTGGTGGCCAGAGGTCACTTGTTCGCTGCATCGACAAACGATGTGTCGATCATGCTGTCGGCAGAAACGTCCTGGGTCACTAGGCCGGCTGTCTTGGCCGCCTTCAGAACGTCGACGAAGGTCCTGGTCTTGAAGTCACCGGCAAAGGCCTTGGCTGCTTCGGCAGAGGTATAGTATTGGACACCGTCGAAGGCTGTTTTCAGGTCATCCGGGGAGGCGCCCACGGCCTTCGAGATGATGGTGCGGTCCTCCTCGGTATTGGCCTTGTAGTCGGCCAGAGCCGCATCCCAGGCCATGATCATGGCCAGAACCTGCCCAGGTTTCTGCTTCAGCACCTCCTCGCGAACGACGAGAACGTCGGAGACCAGGCCCGGATCCTTGCCGGCTTCAAAAAGTATCGTGATATTCTTGTCCTGGGCCAGCGCCGTTGAAATGTAGGGCTCGTAGGTGACGGCGACGGGAACACGGCCGGCAATCAGTGCCGTTCCGGCATCAGCTGCCGGCATCGGCACGCGGACGATATCGTCGATCGTCATGCCGTTGCTGGCAAGCGCGTAGTTTAGCAGGATGTCGCTTGTCGTGCCTTCCTCGAAGGCGATGTTCTTTCCCTTAAGGTCAGCGACGCTCTTGATGTCGCTTCCGGCAAGGATTGCGTCCGCCTTCAGGCTGAAATCAAGCAGCGAGACGATCTTCACCGGCAAGCCGGCGGCGACCATGCCCATGGCCGTGTGCGTGGCGATATTGGCAGCGTCGAGCTGGCCGCTGGCAAGTGCTGCGTTGATGTCCTTGTCTTCGCTGAAGTTGACAAGCTCGACCTCCTCGAGGCCAGCTTTCTTGAACAAGTCCTTGCTCACCGCGACGTGCCATTGACCGTAACCGAGCCACGGCTCGATGCCGATCTTGAAGGTGCCCGGCTCCGGCTTGGAGGGGATTTGATCCTGGGCGCTTGCCTGCGCACTGGCAAGAACGCCGACGATCCCGAGCGCGATCGCTGCGCGGGAAAACTGCTTGCTGATGGATTTGTAGTTCATTGGGAACCCCTCTTTTGATGATTTTAACGGATCACATAGCTTGCATCTTCTTACGTTTGACGCCCGACCCGTCAAGCAGGATGTGCTCGCCCGGAAGGGTCGACATCATGATCGGCTGGTCTACCGGTAGGCCGGCCTTGGCAAGGATATTGGCGCGATAATACTCGCCGTTCATCTCCTCCTCATTTTTCTCCTGATGGAATTTGAAGAAGTACGGCTTTCCGTCGACCTCAAGGAAGCCGTTCAGCGAATCGAGGCTGTATTGACCGTGGTTGATTGCAAGATCATGTGCCTTGACCCCAAACAGGTCGGCAAGAAGAGCTTCGGCACTACCGTCGCGCGTCTTGGCCTTCTCCCGAATGGCTGCGGTCCGACTGTCGGGCTGCCCCATGATTTCTCTCACTCCTGGAATGACGCGAAGACTTTTCATTTATTGGGCGGCAAATATCTGCTGCCAAGCGAGTAGCGGCTTCCGACATAGGTGAAGGTATTGACCGTGGCGATCGTCTGCCCCGTCCACGTCTTGCGGTGCAGCACTAGACAACTGTCGCGCTCACGAATGTGCAGGAGGCGTGCATGTCTCTCCGTCGCTGGGACGGCGCTGATGAGATGCTCGACTTCGGTGAGCGGCGTACTGTGCTGCAGGTAATCGTAGGTGCCGATGGACGTAAAATCCTGATCGAGATAGTTCTTCACGAGCTTGGTATTGACGTAACGCTCCTCCAGTTGAACAGGGACGCCATTCTCGTAGTGAACGACCATCGAGTGATCGACGGGGCAAAGCTTTCTGAACTCGAACGCGTCCAATAGCATTTGATCCGGCCGCTCGATCCGCTCGAGCAGGATCACCTCTGCGCGGTGTTGACTTCCACGCGCTTTGATCTCCGTGATGATATTGCTGATCTCGATGAGGGTCGACTGTGCCTTGGGAGGCGACACGAATGTCCCGACGCCCTGGACCCTTCGCAGATAGCCTTCGGCGGTCAGTTCGCGGAGCGCGCGATGGACCGTCATGCGAGAAACCCCGAGCGAAGACGTCAATTCATGCTCGGACGGGAGCTTTTCATTCTGCGGCCAATTGCCGTTTCCAATATTGTCGAGGACGAAGTCCTTGACCTTTTCGTAGAGCGGAAGCGCGGTGTTTGAAAGACCGGGCAATTTCTATCTCCGTCTCACGCCGAGGCGTGTGCTCGATCAATCGGCTATTCGAATGATCGTTTTTAGTTTGGTTGAGCGACCACCGATCAGTCGGTGATACGCATCAGGAATTTCGTCGAGGGAGCTCAAGACCTCGATGAATTGCAGAAGTGAGGACTGCAGTTTTGGCAACAACGCGATGGCGTCGGCGAGTTCGTCTTCAAAGGCGTGGCAGCCAACGAGGGAAATCTCGCGCTCGACCAGGAGATTGGGATCCAGATCCAGCTGTCCGTGGCTGATGCCCACGAGAGCGAATACGCCGCCCCCGTCCAGAAGTTCGATGCCTTGCGCGATTGCCTTTGTGCTTCCCGTTGCATCCACCGCATAACGCAGTCGCGCGTTGCCGAGAGCAGTCCTTACTTGCGATTTGTCCAGCGCGACCACCGATCCTGCGCAGATGCCGGCCACCATCTCAGCACGGGTGCCATTCAAGTCCGCAAACAACAGCTTTCCATCGTGGAGATGTGAAAGCAGTAAGCCGCAGAGACCGCCGATTGTGCCGCAACCGATGAGAATAATCGCTTCGCCTTGGAGCGGATTGAGGCGTCGTACCGCATGAAGGGCGACGGCCAAAGGTTCTGCCATCGCCGCCACTGCGGGATCAAGTGAGGGGTCGTGCTTGTAAACGAGACGGGCGGGTAGTTGGGTCTGCTCCGCAAACCCTCCGTCGCACACTTCGCCGACGAAGCCGAGATGTTCGCAGATATTGGTCCGGCCTGATCTGCATGCTTTACATTGGCCGCAGTAAAAGCGGGAGTCAGCTGCGACGAGGTCACCGATCGCGAGATCTTCGACGCCCTCGCCGATTGCGGAAACGCACCCACAAAATTCATGCCCGGCCGTCGATGGACGTCTGCTGATCCACTGGCCGGTTCGGTAGTTGTGAACGTCCGAGCCGCAGATTCCCGCGGCGCGAACGTCGATCGTGACATAGCCCGCGGGCGGCGACGGAGGTCTGTCGACTTCCTCGACCCTAAGATCAAACGCGTCGTAAAGCCGAACCGCCTTCATCCTATTAGCCTCGTTTTGGCAGGTAGTTGTCGCGGACCGCTGAGACTGCATGCGCGTGGGATGAGAAGCCTTCATATTCTGCGAGCTTATGGGCGTGCTTCGCAAACTCGGGATAGGCCGACGCTGTCATGTAGCCGATCGAACTACGCTTCACAAAATCGGTCACCGACAGCGGGCCGAACGTGCGCGCCCACCGGCTCGTCGGCAGCACGGCGTTTGGACCGAGGCAGAAGTTGGCGATGCTGATGGGCGTGTGCGGACCCATGAGGATTTCCGCAGCCTCGGTTATCTGTCCGAGATGGGCGAAGGGATCCTGCGACAGGAGTTCGAGATGCTCGGGTGCGTAGGCATTGACGAAGTCGTAGGTTTCCTCGACCGAGGAGGTGAGGATGATGCCACCGCATTTGCCTGAAAGGACGGCGCTCGAGAACTGAACCCGCTGTTGCGTCATGCGTGCCCAGTGTTCGGGCAATGCGGCGAGGGCCTCCTCGGCCACACGCCGGCTATGGGTCACGAGATAGGCCGAAGAGTCCGGGCCGTGCTCGGCCTCGATCAGGAGATCGAGTGCTGCGAGGCCGCCATGGACCGTGTCGTCAGCGAAGATGATCGCTTCCGAAGGCCCTGCAGGCAGGCCTGTATCGATGATGCCTGACAGGCTCCGCTTGGCTGCGACCACCCAAGGGCTTCCCGGCCCGACGATCTTTAGTGCCGGCTTAATCGTTTCCGTCCCGTAGGCGACAGCTGCAACCGCCTGAGCGCCGCCGACCTTGTAGACAGTTTCCACACCGGCCAGACGCGCTGCCACCAGCGTTGCTGCGTCCACACTACCGTCCGGGGCTGGCGGTGTGACGATCGCCAGGTTCGGAACGCCTGCCACAACGGCCGGGACAGAGGTCATCATCGTAACGGACGGAAACGAACCTTTGCCGCGCGGGACATAGAGGGCAACGGACTTGATCGGGGTGAAGCGGTCGCCAGCGAAGGCGCCCGGCTTTATTTCCTTCAGCCACATGGCTTCTGGTTTCTGTTCTTCATGGAAATGGCGGATATTCTGAATGCCGAAGGTGATGGCTTCGATCACGTCCTTGCTGACAAGCTTGAACGCCGCATCGAACTCGGCATCGGTCACGCTGATCGTTGCTTCTGTGATATCCGCCTTGTCGAGCTCCCGGCCGAAGCGGGCGACAGCGCGATCGCCTTCGGTGCGCACAGCCTCGAGGATCGGCGCCACTTTCTCGACGAACCCGGAAATGTCCGTTTCGGATCGGCGCAAGAGCGCAGCCTTCTCATCGGGCCCAAGCTTCGAATATTCATGAAAAGTGACTTCGCTCATTGCTCATGTCCTTCTTGACGCACAGAGGTGCACAGCGGCAGTCGTCCGCGCCCTGACGGCGCGACGATCCAAGTTGCTCACAATTCGTGCTGGAACGCACCGCAAGTCGGTGGCCACCGGCGCAGTAATCTGCAAGCTGTTCGTGCGAGGACGCCGGATATGGCTATCCGGCAAATTCCCAGGAAGTCGAAGACTTCGTTCCCGTTTTTTATTGGTCTATAGTTGTCTATACATCTATAGACAACATGATCATTGGTGTGCTGTCAAGCATCATCTTCCGTTTCTAGATCGATGCCAAAAAACCACCGTCGACAGGAATGCATTGGCCGGTGATGTAGGCCGATGCGCCACTTGCGAGGAAGACGACCGCGCCGCCGATGTCGGAACCATCGCCGAACCGTTTTTGTGGGATCTTGTCCAGCATGTTGGCCGTCCAGACCTGGTTCTGATAAAAACCCTCGGTCATCGCTGTGCGGAAATAGCCCGGTGCCACCGCATTCACGCGGATGCCCAGCGGCGCCCATTCGGCCGAAAGCGCTCGGGTCATACCGAGCAGTCCCGACTTCGAGGAGCCATAGGGCACGGCGGTCGGGATGCCGACATAGGAGGTAAGTGAGCAAAGGTTTATGATGCTTCCGCCCCGAGGCTGTTTTGACATCCGCCGCGCTGCGCCTTGCGACCAGAAGAACGCACCCTTGAGGTTGGTGCCTATGATCTTGTCCCAGAGCCGTTCATCGACGTCGAGCGAGGGAGATACCTGTTCGTACCCGGCATTATTGACAAGTATATCGACGGCGCCAGTGATGTTTTCGAACTTGCTTAGCGTTTCGTCGATGGACGAGATGTCTGTCACATCCTGGGCGCTCGTGACGCAGGTCCTGCCAAGGGCCTCGATCTTCTCTCTGGTTTCACTTAGCGAATTTTGATCGCGCGCCGTAACGCAAACATCGGCACCCGCTTCGGCAAGCGCCAGCGCAATCCATTGGCCCAGGCCGCGGCTCGCACCGGTCACAACTGCCACTCTTCCTGCCAGATCGAACATCGTATTGGCCATGATGATCCCCTTGCTTTTGCAGGATAGAACCACCGTTTAACAATAATGTCTATACATGTATCGACAAAGAGAGGCATTCCTATTTGTGCCTGAAAGGCGCGCCATGGCAAAAGTTGCCACAGGACATTGCGCTCAGAAATCCCAATCGGCAGCCGCAGAGACAATCATTAGGTTCGAGATGATTGCCCCATGACGTCGGGCAAAATCGGATAGGGCAAATAGCAAGATCGCCACCGACAGTGACGAAAGCGCTTGCGAAAGTGTGAACCTGTTCCAAGGCACGACCAGGGTCGCGAGCACGAATACGGGGATGGCGGTGATCGATGCCGGAATGATCCGCGCCCGCAGCGTGTACGTGTCGGGTAAACCAGGGATCATAGAGGTACCTCCGAAGTGATGTCTACCGCCGCGACGGCCATGTTCGCCTCCTGTTCGGGAGCGCCCATACAATCGACGACTATGCCGTGAAACCGCTCGGGGGTATCCGGAGGCTCGTCGCGCTCCTTTGAGAAGAACCGCTCGAATAGAAGGTCATTGGTCTCAGGATCGATGCTTGTTATCCCAAGGATGTAGCAAATGGCGCTGTTCGCGGCCGATCCACGCCCTTGGCAGATAATCCCCTGACTGCGGGCGTAGCGGACGATGGAAAAGATTGTCAGAAAATAAGGCGCGTACTGCATCTCCTTAATGAGGCCGAGTTCATGCCGTATACCTTCTGCGGCAAGCCCTCCGGGTAGCGGTTGGGAATGCATTCACGGACATAGTGCTCAAGGGATTGTTGGGCATCCATTCCCGGCACGATGGCTTCCTCGGGATACTGCTAGGTCAGTTCCTCAAGCGAGAACTTGCAGCGATTGACGATCTCCAGCGTCCTAGCAAGCGCTTCTGGATATCGCGGGAAGAGGCGCTGCATTTCCTGAGGCGGCTTTGAATACCTGTCGGCATGGCGCTCACGTTGGCAATGCCGCCTCTTCTACTCCCGAACCCAGCCTTACTAGCTTTACTCGAAAGCCGGTATTTGACTGATTGCGCGGTCGTTCACGGCTAGATATCGATGCGCGGCGGGATCGATTTTTAGCAGCTCCTCATCGGTAAGGAGCCGATTTGGCAAGCTGCCGGGAGCTTCCTCAAGCCTCGCCCTTCGGAGATACGATTTGGAAGCCGTAATGGCGTCATGACTGGTCACGAACAGCGCCATGCCTTCGAAATCGCTGTCATGGGCCATAGGCAGACAAGCAAGGCGTGGCGACGGCCCTGCACTTTACCCACCGTTCCTTCGAGAGATGACCTCGCCAATTCTCCCAGAGGGGGATACTCCTCCTCAGTCAACTACGGCCGATGCTGGTTCCTGCATGGACGATGCCGAGGCAAGCATGGTCACAGGAGTGGCGGTGACGAATAGGGACGAATGCGAATTGATGATCCGTCCCGACTCGAGCTTCAGGAGAGGTCCGTCGATGTCGATCACTTTCTCGGTGAAGGTCAGCTCGCCCCAGCCCTCGGATGTTCCTTCGATCATTGCAAAACGATAATCGGTTCCAATTTCAAACATTCAGAGGTCCCCCGGGTTCCCGATAACCTGCCATCTGGAACTGCCGCGTCAAGTATCGGATGCGACAGGCTTGAAAGGAGGCATGGGCGCAAGACTATCAGGCTCGACCTGGCGGGTTGTGACGCTGACGCCGGAAGACTGCTTGAGCTGCTGCCTCTCCCCCTGCATATCTATTGACACTTACTCCGCATCGTCCGCAAATCGCCGATAGCGGTCCGGCGGTCACTCCGGATGCGCCACCTGAGGTCACGCCCTTACGCACTCACAGCGCCTTCGAGAATATTGTATCCTCTGACCCTCAACTGACGAGGACTGTATATGATTATTGGTGAAATTGCTTACGTGCAAGACGGGGCTGAGATTGGCAGACGCCTCGTTGTGCTGCGACGCGATGATGGCTTTTTCCACTACCGTGAAGAATGGATCGAACCTGACGATGGAGACGGCAACGGGCCATATCGAAGCTATCGCGATTACACATCGCTATTCGGAACTGTCGATGACGCAGTGAGAGAGGCAAGTACACATATTGCGTGGCTGAGGCAAAACCCGTGACTGGGGACGCCGACCTTCACCTCCGCTTCAAATTGTATAGGCGCGACGAGCATTACAGCCGGCAGGCGTATTTTCGCTTGCGAAGGACAAGCGTCGGCTACATGTTGGAGCCGTCTCGCAGTTGATGAGGTAAGCAATGCCAACGGGTACAGTCAAATTCTTCAATGCCGACAAGGGGTTTGGCTTTATAAGCCCCGACGGCGGTGGCAACGATGTGTTCGTACACATCTCG
>Ga0123341_1000134_pt1 | contig 34058 bp, 23 predicted proteins | sample Turbeapinknodule_FD_89959 | JGI IMG/M metagenome (GOLD analysis project Ga0123341, IMG submission 89959) | Root nodule microbial communities of legume samples collected from Mexico - Turtle bean Mexico pink nodule | ecosystem: Host-associated > Plants > Roots > Nodule | place: Mexico: Nepantla...
AGGTAATAGTATCACAATGAAGGTGATAATATCTTTCTTACATGTAATTGATTCTCGAATCTAAATTTAGTTTCGAAAATCGTTGATTTTTAAAAGATTTTTTCGTAATTTTTAATAATTTATGGTAGTGATCACTCTATTTTTTTTTCAAAGATGTTAATCATCTTGTCGTGACCCCACTTTCGTCAAAATTAAACTAATAAATTAAAAAATGTTACAAAATTATAATAGTGTGGTGATTAAGAACAATAATTATTAAATTTACACTCATCCGTTTACAAATCTTATCCTTGATTAAGATGGAAATCAACACACTAAAAAGTCTTTAAGGATAAAACTCTAATCATAACAACTTAAAGAAACAAAATTAAATTTTAACTTAAATCTTATTTGTTTCATAATTTTTGGATGCCACTACATGGAGAAAGAGAACTTACCAAAACTAAAATTCTTCAAATTTGAGGTTATATTTTGTTTCTAGTAACTTAAGAGTTAAATCTTTTACTCTAAACAAGGTTTGAAAAATGTTTCTTGAGAACACGAGACAAAATGCAAAAACGTAAAAAAATATAGAAGAAAGTTTTCAATATAAAAAAATTATCTTGAAAAGATTCATATGTGATACTAGTTTGTTTGGATATTAAAATAAGGCTAGTCTCAATTAAAACTACTTAACCTTAGGTGTTTATTTGTAAACTGGAATAAATAAGATTTGACTCCTTATTATATAAAAGAAAATCACATATACCTTTTAAAAATACACCTTTAATAATATATTTCATTTGAACTTTTGAAAGCCTTTTAGTTCTCTTAGTGAGACTACTATTTGCTTACTTGACTTGTCCTAAATGGTCTCTTATTTTTCTTATCTTCTTAGATCCACCAAGAAGTATGTCAAAAGACCCCAAAGATCCTAGCCAACTTCCATGGTTATGTACATTTGATAAGGTAGTTATTATCCTTTCCATTCATATTTCTTGCACCTTCTTTTACCTTATTTCCATTCCATCTTCTTACATTTTTAAGCTTCAATTCTTACCTTTCCATCACCACAAGAAATTCAAGAACCTACAAAACTATAAATAAGCTCATGGTCATACACACCACACACCAAAACCCACCTAGTCTTTCTCCAAGAAAACACCAAGAAACCATATTTTGTTTCTCCTAATTATAACTTTGACCAAATCACCTTAGGCCACCAAAATCTAATTCATAATTCACCAAACCTAGGTCAATATATCCTTCTAGATATTCACAACACAACTCCATCAAGATTTAGCCTACAATATCTCAAAAGATAATAACCAAGAACCACCATCTACCTAAGCTTTAGCTTTTGCAAAACACCACCAACCCTCTTAAGGATCCTTCAAATATTCACTATAAAACTCTCTTAACCCTTCCAAGAACCCTCCAAATCCAACGTAGGTTCCTTCCCCATCCATCCTCGAGTTAGCCAATACCTAACCAAATTCAAGGGAACCAATAAACCATCCAAAGTAACCTTTTTCTTGGAAGCTTGACTTGTTGTAATCTTTGTTGCATCTTAAAGCTTAAATGCGAGGTCTTCCCTTTTTAAGAAACCTTCAACTGGGTTTCCATTATATGGTAATCAGAGTTTGATCCATTCCAAACTTCCTTTAAAGCATCAAACTCTAAAAGAGTTTAAGAATTGCAAGTTTTTGACAAGGTGTTTAACAACCCATTTTTTGTTGCAAAGTTGGTCTCTAAAAGGCTAGTCGCCAAATTTCCCCTTATTATCTAGTTGTTCTTGCTAGTTGTGATTTATGTTCATGTAATTTGAAAATTTTATGAAAAAAAACTGAAAAGAAGTGATCTTAGTTTACTCATTTGTCTACAACATCTACTTGACAAAGTTTTGTATTCTTTTGGATTTAGTTATATAAAGAAAGTGTACTTTTTGTATCTTTGAAAACTTACCTAAAACAAGTTTCAATATTCACTTTCTTTCAAAAATTGAATGCCATTTTGAGTTTCTTTACCTTTTGTTATTTTTAAGTCATATCTTTTTTTTGTTAGTTTTTTCTCAGTGTCATAGTTACTTTGTAAGATAGTTTTAGATAAATTTTTGCTTCTTAAGTTTGCACATTTTGAGTTATAGTTATTTTGGTGTCTAAAAAGAATGATTTTAGGAGGATGTACATAAATTGTAGAACATTAAATAACATCACTATCGAGTATAGACATTATATTCCCATGTTAAATTATTTATTGGATGAGCTTGCATTTTTTCAAAAATGGACTTAAGAAGTGATTACAATCAAATTAGGACTAGGGAGGGGATGAATGAAAAACATAATTTAAAACAAAATATGAATTGTATGAGTGATGTGGGATGCCATTTGGGCTAACTAATGCCCTAAGCACTTTTATGAGATTAATGAACCATGTGTTTTAGTGATTTTTTAGGAAAATTTGGTGTGGTGTATTATGATGACATCTTAATCTATAGAAATAGTCTAGAATTACATGTGGAACATTTGTGTGTTGTTTTGAATGTGTTTAGAAAGAAAAAGTTGTATGATAATCTTGTGAAATGTACATTTTGTACTAAACAAATAACATTCTTAGGTTTTATGGTAAGTCCTAAAGCGGTTTAAGTATATTATGAAAAAGTGAAGGCCATCCAAGAGTGGCCTACCCCCACAAATTTGAGTGAGGTTAGGAGCTTTCATGGCTTAGCTAGTTTTTTACAAGAGTTTTGTAAGTATTTTATCACTTTGACAACACCTTGAAATGATATTGTTAAAAGTATGTTAGGTTTAAATGATAAGAAAAACAAGAAAAAACCTTTATTGTCTTTAATCATGAGTTGACTAATAACTCCATTTTTTTCATTATCAAACTTTGCAATATTTTGAAATTGAATGTAATGCATTTAATGTGAGCACATACGTCTTATACTATTCCACTTATAATAAGAAACTTTATGTCTTAGTGAGAGCATTACAAACTTGATAACACTACCTTTTATCTAAATAATTTGTGATTCATATGGATCATGAGTCTTTAAAGTACTTAAAAGGCCAATGAAAATTAAATAAAAGACATGCCATATGAGTTAAATTTTTAGAACTATTTTCATATGTCATAAAACATAAAAAAGGAAAAGGAAAAATATTGTGGTTGATGTTTTGTCCATAAAACATGTGTTGATTTTTTTCTCGAAACAAAATTGTTTGGTCTTAAATTTTTGAAAGAAACTTATCCACATGATTATGAAGTTGTTGAAATTTTTGTTGCTTGCAATTTTAGTAAGAGAAACACATGAGGGAGGACTAATGAGATACTTTGGGTTCTAAAGGCCTTCAACACTTTGCATGAACATTTTTATTAGCTTCACATTAAACATGATGTGCAAAAATCTTGTGAAAACTACATTTCTTATAAAAAGGTCAAATCAAAAAATGAAATCACATGGTTTGTTTGTACACTCCTTTGCCTCTTGGATTAATAAAATTAAATTATCCTCATTTTGCTTGTAGTTAGGATTCAAAACTAAAACCCTTTAGAATGTGGCAACTAAACCACTAAGACAAATTATTTTTTCTTAGAATATAATGATTATATTTTTCTTTTATTTACTTTGTAAGTGAGGCAAAACACTACATTTATCTTTAAACCTTTTTGAAATTTAAAATGAAGATAATTACTTTGCGAAATTAAGAATAAAAATATCTTTGTTATGATTCTTTCTTGTATCTCATTTCTCGTATCTTCTTATCAAGAATTTGCCAATTCTTGTAATAATCATCTTAAACTTATCAAATCTTATTTGTGATACATTTTCTTATTTAGATTTCCATTTTTCAATTCCTAAGTTACTCTTTTAATTGATTTGTAATTTTACACAAGGATTAAAACTTCATAGAAAAGTATTTCATCACACACAAAATAAAATCAAATATGTATACATTCTAATCATATTATTTCTTAAAATATAGTATATTATTTTTAATCATTTTAGTCTGAAGTATATTATTTTCGATGCTAACTTATAGTTGTTTAATTAAATGCACCTCCAAGAGTTTGGTACATAATACATATGTTTAGAATTAATTTGTAATATTTACTCAGTTAAACCGAGGGGATTCCAAAACCATAAACCCTGAAACTGAACAAGAAAGCATAGTTTGGAACCGCTGAAGAGCGAAAGGCATGTGTACCCTCGAACCCGACGTCGTTGCCGTCCGCGGCTACGAGCTACGCCTCATTCGCTGCACCCTCGGTCCTTCGCAGCCGTCGGATATCCGCCACGACCAAGAATCCTTGGATGTCCTCATCAACGACCTCTTGAATTCCATCGAGTGTGGCAGCTACGTCGAAGCACTCACCTCCGAACCCTCATCCACCGTATTCCAACTAGGCGGTCATTACTCGCTTCCACTCGACGCCCCTGACCGACTCTACTCCGAGTTGGTCCACCGCGCTGAATCCTTCATCACAGACGCCGCCACTAACGCCGCCGAACAGCGTCGCAGGGCGGTAATTGTCATGTGCCTCGCGGTTGCCGCATTTCTAGGGTTCACTCAAGCAAACTTCACCGGGTAAAATTTCAATCGCCACTTTATCTGTACTTTTTTTTTGAATTTGGAAATGAAACCGTTTCAACTCTAGGCCTTTGAAAGGAACAGAGCTACCGAAATGTCCTCTGTGTTTGGATGGTAGTGATGAATGGGAAAATTGGGCGCGGAATCAGCTTATGTCTGCTGGTTCCGACTTGCTTGGGAAGTTCTCGAATCTTCAGGTACTCGTGTCATGTATTTCACGCCGAACATGACTCAGCTCAAGTTGATAATTCGTAACGTGTTGTTGCTTTTCTTTTTTTTAGTATATAGTTTTTGCCAAGATGTTGCTTATGCGGATGAAGGATTTACGCGTTGAGATTGGAAGCCTGTCGTGGTGGCTTGCGAGGGTTTTGCTTCTTCAACAGAGAGTTTTGGATGAGCGGTCTTCGTCCTTGTCTGATCTCTTGCATGTCTACATGGGTGAAGCTTTGCAGCAATTCGGCACTTCGGAAGTAGTTCGGAGTTACTGGGAGGATGGTTTACGCAATGGCGAGAGCTTGGATATTGTCTCCATGCTTCATTTAGAGTCTGGCATTATGGAATATAGATATGGACGAGTTGACTCTTGCAGGTTAGTTGTTATGAACAGTGAACCGTGAATTATGTGATGGTGTGCTTCAAAATGTTTCCTATCAAAAGGTGATATGTGGGTTCTTAGCATTTATGAAAAATGTCAATGATGATTGTGTAATGTTTAATGTGCAATTGGAAGGACTATGTTCTTCTTGCTGGCTAAATAGCAATATCCCAATAACAATATTTTCATTACTCTGTGATATTAATTTTGGTGGTTCCTTTACTTTTCCGGTTTATCAATGTGTTACGTAATTTAGAAAGTGGAATTGAAACTAACTGAAACTTTTTCACGGGGAAAGGGAGAGTTGGTTTGGACAGAAGTTGTATTGTATTTACCTTTTCATGTTTTCGGTGTGCTTGCATTGCATAAAGTGGTTCATCTTTGTATTCTTACATTTATTTATCTTCAATAAAAAGAAATCTATTGATATATAAAGTTGGGGTGAGGGACTTGATGAGACGAGCTTGATTTACCAAAATTCCATCTTGTTTTTACTTTATTTTATTTTTTTCGATAGTTTTTATAGGAAACAATGAGAAGTTGTTTTCATAATTTCCTACACAATATATTTAAACACAGGAAAATAAACAAAACAAGGTGATCCTTTTGTAATTAAAGTCAGCATTGGTAATAAATGAAAGTAGAAACACTTTCTGAAGTCAAACACCTCCAAGTATGTTCTAAGGTATTTCTGGAGTGCTATCTATATGCTGAAATATTACTTTTGATTCTCCTGTGGTATCTTTCTATTATGAAGTACATTGTCCTCTCAGGATGCATTTTGAGTTAGCTGAGATGGCAGCTGGGCTTCAGCTTTCAGTTACTGGGGTACTAGGTTTCCGTTCTGTACATCAGGTAAGCATAGTAAATGCATGATATATATCATTTGTCATGATACTTATCTTTTAATATGTAACTTTTGAACATAGGCAGAGCCTAAGGCGCAGATGGTACTTGTTACGAACACAAGTACATCAAATGTGGATAATGTAATGGGTACTCATATCCAAACATGTGATTCCAACAATGGTGAAGATAACTGGAATTTGCATCAGTTTGAAACCTCTGAGGCATCTGACATACTTAGAATACCGAAGTTGTTAGAAAAGGATGACTCTAAAACTAAGTCACAAGGCATGGAAAGTGGTGCCCATGTTACTCCAAGTTTGTCAGCAACACAACAAGCTGTAATTCTGGCACATTGTCTTCTAATAGAGAAGAGCTCCCGACAAGACGAATTGCAAAGTAGGTTACCTAAATTTTAAATTTTATACATTCATACATGATATTATGTCTAGCTTTTGCATACTTGGATACATGAATCCCCTCTTTAATCTTCCAATTTTAAAACTACTTCTGCTATGGGATTACGTGGTCTTGTAGCCTATCATGTCATTCTGCTAAGCTCAAAGAAGTGAAAAAAGTGTGGAAACTGGATCAATTCAATATAAATTTTGGTTTACCTTGTTTTAACTACTTTTCTTCTAGATTACTGATGTAACCGTGCAATTGTATTTCAATTTATGTTTCTAATTCATTCATACATACTTAGGGGCGCTTGTTCTATGATATCATTTTTCATTTCTAGGAATCATATTTGGTCGGTATTTAATAATTTTAAATGGATTAAATTTATTTAATTTTGAAATTGAAAAAAAGAAAAAAAGAATTTAGTGGAAAAAGGTAGTTATTGTGAACAATAACATCCATTGACATGGAATATCAGATATCTATTCCCTTCTCATTAGAATGGAAACAATTTAAAATGTGAAGAGGCCATTTTCCTTGGAATAACAATGTTAGGGTTATATTTTCATAATCAAACAAACATAGGAATATTTATTCCCATCTTCATGTTATTGGATGTGAAAAAAGATGAGTTGAAACAACGCTCCTTTAATTTAAGAGCTGAACCACTTAGTAGTCTGTTTCCCTTTCCCCTCGTCTTTTACTTAGAGCGAAGCTGAATTCATTTGGTATTGTATTCTAAAGTCCACTTATTTTCCTGAAAAGAGGAAAATACAAAATGTTTACAATCTAGCTAATAGTTCATTCAATTATTGGCCCTTCACTTGATTTCAGGATGGGATATGGCACCTTACATTGAGGCAATTGATTCCCAACATTCTTTTTACTTCACTGTAAGTAGACAAAAATCTACAACTTATATTTGTTTAAAAATTAGGCTTTTCTGTACAACACAAACAATTTTTTTAATGCATAAAGTGTTTATTTTCCTTATAGTGTGTTTGGATAGGTATTTTTAAAAGAGAGTAATTCATTTTTATAAAGAATTTAAAATGCTTTATTACAAAATATGTTGTTTGGGTTTGAAATTTCAAAGAAATTGAAGATCTAGAATTTTATAGAATTTGAAATTCTTCATATTCTCAATTTCATGTTTCTTCTATTCTTTTTATATTCTTTCGTAAGCTTGATTTTGGTCGGGACGTCATCAACTTGATTAAAACCGAGACATTGTTGGCTTTGTCAAGGTTTGAGTATCATAATCTCAACATTGTATTTTGATAAATGTTCGGGATGATTTCTTTTAGACTAAAGATGATTGTGTTTATTTTTGGCGACATTATCAGGGTTATTTTACTGCTGATATTAAGCCAAAGTTATTTTCCAACCAACATTAGTTAAAGTTTTCTCGGTCAATTTTTAACTATGTTTCTTGATTGACATTAAACATTTTTTTTCCAATTCATGTCAACTGATGTTATTTTTCTGGCCAATGTTGGGAGGATTACTTTTCAGTTGATTATATTAGGGTTTTTTTTTTGTTGTTGTTAATAAGAGTTTTTTTTTTCTTTGCATTGTTAGGATTATTTTGTTGTTGTTGTTGTTGTCAACCACTATTATTTCTTACTTGATACTAGTTAGGGTTTTCTCAACCAATGTTGGGTAGACTATTTTTCTTTATATGTGAACTAGAATTTTCTGATTGATGTGTGTTGTGACTATTTTTTTGTTGATCTCTGAGGTAATTATTTTTTTTATCATCGACACCAATGTTGTTCTTTGGCAATAGTTGTTAGAATTTTTTTTTCCTAATGTCGATTGAGAAAACTTTTGACAAAAAACAATCCTAGTTAATGTTGGCCAGAAGTTGTTCTAAATAGGATTGTTTTTGGTCAATGTCATCAGCTAGGAGATTTTTTCAGTTGATATCAATGAAAAGTTGGTGAAAAAAAACTTCAATCAACAATGATGTAAAACAACCTCGAATAATGTCATCCTAAATACTTTTGGTTGACATCAAATGAAAACAATCTTAACCGGCGTCAACCGAAAATAGGTTTTTTCAATGTTAGTTGATTTTTTTTTTGACGAACCTTGCCCGAAAAATAAGATCAACAAAGATCAACTAAAAAAGATAATCAATATTGATATTTTTGGATTATTGACAATTGTTTGATATATATATATATTTTTTTTTGCATTTGGTGATACTTGAAATACTTTATTCAAACAAGAAAATTAAAATTCAATAAATTTGAATTGCCTTATCTGAACAAAACATTTTGGAAATGAAACAATTTGAAACGAGATAAATGCAAATTTAATATACTGTAAAGTTTGTAAACCATGTCATGCATTTGATGTTTTTCACTTTCCTGGTTTAGATACGGTGTTTATGTGATAATTTACGTATTCGGTGGGAGTCATCTCGTAGCCGAACTAAGGAGCGTGCCTTACTGATGATGGATAACTTGGTATGTGCCATATTTGGTTAGCATGTTAACTTGGGAATTATAAAAGTATATTGTTTTGACACTTTATTTTCTTATATGTCTATTGCAACGAAAGGTTGTCTTATTTTTGTGACAAGAAATGGTCATTAAGCTTTCCACACACACACACACACACAAAAGAGAGAGAGAGATTAAACTACCAAATTCATGTAATTATTTTCTGTACTTTATGGTTTGTGTGACCTAAATTGGAATTTGGGTTACAATTAGTGTGTTCTAGATACCTTGAATAGTTGAAGGACTTTGGGGTATGTGAACTTAAATGAAATTACAATCATGGTGTCAGGTTCAACCTGCATGTTAAAGTGTGACATATCCTCAAGAAGGTAGCTTCAATAAAAATATAAGAGTGATGTGCCAAAGAATACACAAGAAATATAGTTTTGACTGTATGAGCAGTTAATTTATCTTTACTTGGCGAAAGATTGGTCATACACAAAACGATTGGAACCAAAGACACAAGAATCTTATAGACATTACTTAGATACAAGAGGGAATGGGAGACTTGGTTACTTAAAAGAGAGCGTAACAATACCTAACAGTTCAGAATAATCTTCTTTGAAAATAACATTAAACATTATGATAAAGCATAAAATAAAGTTGCAAATTTTTATAACTGAATAATTGATTACTTGGACCCAAATATTTCAATTAACTATTTCAAAGAGAATTCTAACTGACAAGTGACCTTACTTGAGTTGAGGATTTTGAACCCAACTGAGAACCAATCTATATGGGCCCCTTCACGAGGGACTCGTAGCAAACAATCAATGATAGGGTCATGAACTTCTGTTCCGGTGGAATCAGCAATGATGGTATCCAAGAATTAGCATTGGCTAATTGTGTCAACAACTGCAGTAAGATAGGGCACAGGAATGGAGGTCCTAGTCCTAGATCACGAAGAAGGTGGGAACATGCGTCGATAATGTTGAAAAGCTTAAGAGACTTGGTGGATTTGTGAATGTGGAGTAAATTGCACTTTACAGATGCTTAGGAATACACATACACACACAAATATATATATATATATATATATATATAATTGATTACAATTTGATATTTACAAAATATTAAATGGCTAGAAAACATCACCAGATAGGGAATATGGGAAATCTGATAACTTCAATCCAAACCAATTCAAACCAGGAAATTCAGATTGGTCCGGATCAAATTGAAAAAAATGTAAGTTTGATCAATTCGGATCTTGATTTTGAGGACCCAGATCAATCTAATAAACTCAAATACATAATATCTTTTATTTTTTATTTTATTTTATTAACCTTTAGGGGATGTTTGATACAAGAAAAAAAAAGTTTTGAGTTAAATTTTCTTTACATTACTTTTATTAGATCATATAATGTGGAAACCATTTAAGTTTCTGGTAAAAATATGAATTTTGTGGTAGAAATTTAAGAATATTTATGACTAACTAAACAGATTCTAGTCATTCCTTGGAATCATGATTCCCAGTCGTGCAAAATTTCTTTTAGAGTTTCAATCTTTTTATAGCCCAGTCAATTTATTAGATGGCATTCATCATAATCTCACTTTTTGTTCACACTTCACAATAAATTGTTAATTTGTTTTTTTTTTTAATTATGTTTTTAATAATAAATGTGTGGCTTGATCAAATCTTATTATAGTTAGATTGGTTTGAAGACCCAAAATACGAAAAACCTGACCCAAAACAAACAAACCAAATAAAATTGATTGCTTTGGATGAAAATGTCACAAACTCAAACAGACCCGTCTGGTATTCACCACTGTTATTCCGTCTGTAAAATCCGAGATTTACCTGAAACCCTCTGTTGATTCTATTTTTCTTCTTAAAGCTACAACTACTATTGGTGTTTTTTGTTTGTTCTATGATATAGGATTTAAGTGGTAAAGAAAAAGAAACCGTGACAGGAAGAAAGAGAGGAATAACAGAATATGGAGAGTAGAGAGATGAGAGAACTACACACTGCACTTCTATTATTATTCCAGTCTCAGTCTAAAATATGCAACAACCATGCTTTACAGGCAGCTACCCAGCAACTATAAAATAATACTGACAGTAGCTGATTGACTAACTGAAATCATTTAGCTATATATATATTTATACAACATCTTACTACATATTCCATTTCGTTTGGGGTGTGTTTGGATAAATAACTTTATTAAGCACTTATTCAATAAACTCTTATCACATAAATTCTTCAAATGAGTTTATGATATGAATTTGGTGATTTTCATAAACCCAAATAAGTTCCACATAAGCTCTTCCAAATATGTCAATCCTTTTCTGAGTGGACGCTTTGAATTTGAGAGACTAATGCATAACTTGTATAATATTTACACATAACAGGCATCTTCCACTGCCTGAAGATTCGGTAAGGTTAATTACGTCTAATATTGTCTATTAAATGTAATTGATCACAGTTTTTTTATATCCTTCTACACGTTACAGTGAGTGAGTTGTTTGTTTTGATTTGGTTATTGTACCTGATAAAAATATACTTCATTTTTGCAGGTTAAACGTATATATGAATCTTCACCATCAATAGCAGAAAGAATTGCTTTCAGTTATGCTGTTTATATGCCTAGTATTCCTGCATTACGGAAGTAAAAACTCCTGCTCTGTAATTGTTTTTTGTATTTTAGCTTTAATAAAATCAGATGGCTCTTCAACTTTCTTGTTTCTTTGTTTTTATTCCAATTTCAGGGAATATGGGTTGCTTTTGGTGCGATGCGGTTTGATAGGGGAGGCAATGAAGGAGTTTGAAGATTTAGAATTATGGGATAATCTTATATACTGCTACAGGTATAATAAAAGTAAAATGAATAAAGCAGTGATTTTCTCTCCTCTCATTATTCACCTTTCATTAGCAGTGATGTTCATTTGATATTTGATTTGCAAAACAGTCTGTTGGAGAAGAAAGCAAGTGCTGTTGAACTTATCAGGAAATGTCTCTCCGAAAGACCAAATGATCCTAGGTTATGGTGTGTTACTTTGACTTGCTTATTTTGTTTTCTTATAATGGGATTGTGATTACTTTTGAACAACATCTACTCTGACATTTCTCCAACAAATAGTGCAGCATATTTTTACAGAGTCAATTAAAATTTATCATGTTACAATTGATGTATGCTCCAAAAGCGCTTTATTAGAATTGTTGATTATTATTACAAGATTTTATTATAGAAGAAAGTTGGTACTTTGCAATGATAGGAGGGTAAGGTAAAAAATTTGGACTGCTCTCCTTTGGTTTTGCCTAATTTCAGTGTCACCTTGTTGATTAAAAAAATCTGTTTACTTTTTAAAACAGAGGTCTGGAAAAGAAGTCTTTCAGCCATATGACCATTATTTAAATAGCTCAAGGTCAGTCAGGGAGGACTCAGGATTCATATCAGGAGCAGAAAACGAAATATATTAAACATGAGAATTTCAGTAAAGAGATAAAGGAAAGACAACTCTAGTTATAAGAGGATTTAATCTACTTAACACATTCCTATGCATTCCTTAAATTTAGAAATTTTCCAGCAGCCCATAACCCTGTCAAGTTAGTACATACCTAATTTCTTTTATATTAATATTAGGGGTTGATCAAGAAGACAGCTTCGCCATATTATATGGTTTCTCTTGTTAGTTTTTAATTTCAAACAGGCTGTATAGGAATGGAAACCTCATGTTACTTACCATAAACATATTTAGGGTCCCCTAAGATGTTTGGAATAAATATGGTTTTAAGATTGTATAATGAAGTGATGTATTCTATAATTTTTTATATAAAGCAGAAACCTTTTTTTTTTTGTTTAATTACAACTACAGGAAACATTTTTAATTTTAAAATTTAGCTATAATTTTTGTCCTTTTTGTTTCCAAAAGCTAAAGTTGCTTCTAAAACTAATCAGAAATCTAAGTGTTATTTTTAGGTTTTTGATTTTTTTTTCAAAAGCATAAACAAACACTAAAAATGTGATGCCACACTAAAAAAATAAAAGCTTTTTCCCCCATGGAAAAGCTGAATCAAACCATCTCTTAAGCAGAAAACTATGATCACATAGGTGACTTTGACGATTGATCTATCTTGTCTATTTTCTACATTGATAAACTTCATATTAGTTCTAATTTATGTGGATAAAGACAGAAAATAGAAGTTGAAATTCGAAGCTAAATCTTCAGGTCCATCAGTTCTAGGTTTCAAGAAGGATCCTGAAGCCAACTTGAAGTTCTAAATGCTATGATCTCTTTATTTTTTGCCCATGAGATAAGGTTTATAGTCATGTATAGTATGTGTAAAACAGACAAATAATGAGGCAGATATCAGGCCTTAAGTTCAATGTTGCAACTATGCTTGCTTGCTAGTTGTCCATATTTCAGTGTGAACTTCTGCCCATATTTGAATATTCGTGTAAAGGAGTTGCCATATAGGAGATATGTTTTATATTCAGTATTGCATATATATAGTGTATACGAAAATACAGTTGAATTTATGATAGTCATATTGACACTACTCGCAAGTGAGTTATTTTGTCAACTAATTAAAGCACAAAAGGATGAAGTGAAGTGTCATTGTTAAACCACAAGGTAGCAAAGTAAAAACGAGAGGAAACCTTGAATTACTCCAGGATAAAACAAAATAAAACGTTAGATAAGAGAAAAAGCTGTAGTTAGACTCCCAGTCTTTGCCTGTCCTTTCAGAATTTACAATTATCATAATATAATAAAATTGTGATAAGAGCATCCAAGAGAAGCTAATCCCATCATATTCTATGTGGGGCAGAGGAACAAACTTCGGAGTACTGGTATTCTGATCCAGCCAAATATTCTTGAGGATTGAAATAACTGCCATAATCATAGCTGATATGAATATAAACATTGATGTTAAGTAAAACATGGTTCCCACTAACTTTGACTCTTCACATCAATCATCAACCTTTTAAAAAATAAAAAACTAACATTTTGAATGAAGTTGAAATAACTAAAGGCCTACCAAGAGCTATAAAACGCTGATTGTGTTTTTCAAGAAGAAAATCATGACATAAATACCATTGCATGTTATAACTTCTTTTCCCATACAATATTGATGCTAATTGATTTAAGAATGTGTTTAGATATAAGAAAATTGATTTATATTTTAGTTTGTGTGTGCTATTAGTTACTGATGGGCTACATATACAATTGATTTTGAATATCAATGAAAGTGTGGCTAAGAATATGCGACTGCCTTTGGATTATACACTACAATTTTGTACACATTTATTTGTGCCAGAATCTTATCTTACGCCTTGTCCTTTTAGTTAAGTCAGGCAAATTTTGGTGATGCCAATTCTAGTTATATTATTATTTTATTTTTTCCGTTTACTTAGTTGATATAAAATCAGCAACGATGGATGAATGACTTGCTATCCAATGTAAAAAAGTAGTAAGATTACAGAAGATTGCTTTGCATAATCCTTTTCATTCATGATAAAATTTTCTAGGTGCTCCCTGGGTGACACTACTGCTAATGATGCATACTATGAAAAAGCTCTGGAAGTTTCAAACAATAGGTCTGCTAGAGCGAAGGTGTGGCTGTGTGTTTTCATGTTTGTATACATGCATGTTTGTCTTCTACTTATTTTCTTGTACCATAGTTAAAAAAAAATGTTTACATTTTTCTTTCTTAATTGATCTATTTTTCTCGGATTGGCAGTGTTCTCTAGCTCGCAGTGCGTACCACCGAGGAGACTATGTTACATCTACAACTTTGTGGTGTGTGATGCGTCTTGATTCTTGAAGCATTACACTTTTATTATCGTTGTCTTTGCTATTAATGCATATAAAACATTTGTTGTTTCCACTATAATGTTTTTATTTTGAATGGTCTACTAAATATTATATCTTTTTGTTCATCAAATTCAGGGAGTCTGCAATGTCAATGAACTCTATGTATCCTAATGGTTGGTTTTCATTTGGGGCTGCTGCGTTGAAGGTAATTGTGTGAGGTCCACTATACTTCATTATTATTTATTTGCTTTTGCACTATTAGATTTGCAATAAAATGTTTATATGCATAACTATTTCACGTAGAAAAAGGGACAAATTCTCCTTGTAGGGAAAGTTTGAATTCCCATAACGAAAGTGACTATTGCTATTGTTGATGTGGCAACAAGCTATGAAGTTTTGACTCGGCGTGAAGGCTCTGTTTCTGTGCTTCGGACACATCACCGACACGGACACACGAACAACACGGTGTTGGATACATTTGAGCAGAACACGACCCTATTTTTGGACATATCGGAGATGACACGGTCCACTGACTTGGTTATGGATTTAAAATCCTTTTTCTCAGCAAGCAAACCGAGTCACTGTAGTACAGTTGAGGGTTATCGTACCCACAAGGAATTAATGATTATGGATTTAAAATCCTTTTTCTCAGCAAGCAAACCGAGTCACTGTAGTACAGTTGAGGGTTATCGTACCCACAAGGAATTAATGATTATCGCTATAGATATATCTTTCAAGATGAAGTGATGTGAAAACATAGGTTGATTGCATATATTTTATAAATAACTAGCTATAATAATACTACGATAATATTTAGGTCAAGAGGTGAAGCTTTGACAAATGCGGAAGTAAAAGAATATTAGTCCCTCTCTGTTTTGTTTTCTCATTTTTGCTTTCTCTTGTATGTCAAGCTAACGGGGAAAGTTTTACAGGCTCGGGATAAAGAAAAGGCCCTGGATGCATTTACTCGCGCTGTTCAACTTGATCCTGAAAATGGGGAGGCTTGGAATAACATTGCATGCTTGTAAGCAGTTCTTTCTTGTATTAAAAATATAGAAATACCTTATTTTGTTTAAGTGTATAAACCAATTTTTGTTACAAACCCTAACATTTAATTATGTAAAAGTATCCTTTCTGTTTTGGTTCCATCTGTATTCTGGCTACATACTAAGGGAAGTCATCCCCTTTGCTTAAATTTCAACCTGTCCATTCCTTGTTAGGTTTAAATTTGAGATCTCTAGCTAGTAGTATCTTCATACCTTTGTATAAACTGGATCAAAATTGCTTTCACCTCAGAGTTTGACATTCTAATGATTGATTTTCAAGCTTTCACTTTTTTGTTTACATTGGTTTCACTGTTGTAAGGAAAATTAGTAAACCAGTCACTTTTTTTCTTATGTTTTACTTAATATGCAGGCATATGATCAAGAAAAAGAGCAAGGAGGCCTTCATTGCATTTAAAGAAGCCTTGAAATTCAAGTTCCGTATTTATCCCTTCCATTAAACTTATTTGGCATCATAATCATACATGTATATGTTCACACACATACAACAATGTATTGGTTCATATATAATTATAACTTCCTTTGCATCCAGGGCGGAGCCAAAAGTTATTTTTATGATGAGCAACTTAAAATATCATAAGAAAATAAATTTTGATATTGGTTATAATATGTAAGAAATTTAATATATCTTCCAATACACACAAGAAAAATATAATTACATTAAGTATATGAGATACTAACTAACAAGTTTGAGTAGTACACAAGTGCAATAACCAATGGCAAATGACAAAAAAAATAGAAGAAAACACAAATAATAGCAACAATTAACAAGAGTAGCATCCCTTATCTTCAAAAAAGAGATGAAACCAGTAAAACAGACTGCCACCAATAAGCCACTTATCTTTTAAGTGCCAATAAGATGTATCCACATTATTTTTAGGCTGTCCCTCATAAACTTGAGTATTTTCAATCGAGTTCTATTATTTTTTTTTCTATTGAGTACTACAAAATTTTATATTTTCCAATTGAGTTCTTGTCACTTAATATTTCCATTATCTGGGTGATGTGATCGTTATCTTGTCCCGCCATCATCTTGCTTACTTTCTTCCCGTGTTGAGAAATGTGAGATTTTGTGGTTAATATAAAATGATATTACCATTAATGTAAAACGAAAAGTGACTTTATTGTTTTCATTGAAAAATGTTGAATAACGAAGTCATCATGCTCCCTGATGTCTTCCATTGATGTAAGTGACAATGATTAAGGGACTTTCGCTGTCACTACCATTGATGTAGGTGACAACAATGACAATCCCTTATTATCCAACACGTTAAATGAAAACAATAAAAGTCACTTGTCGTTTTACATTAACCATAATATCATTTTATATTAATCACAAAACTTCATAGTTTGTAACACATGGAGACAAGTAAGCAAGATGATGTGGCAAGATAACAATTACGTCACCTAGTTAATGGACAAAATTAAATGACAGGAACTCAATTGAAAAATATAAATTTTTTTGAGTACTCTATTAAAAAAACATTTAACAGGGACTCAATTGAAAATATTCAAATTTATGAGGGTTTAAGCTTTACTTTTTATACACTCCCTTTGTCCCTGTTTTCATCATGCATACATGGATGCAATATATGTATTGGCTCATAATGATTGCAAATTTATTCTCTATCACAATGATATTTGGTAACACAGACGAAACAGCTGGAGAATGTGGGAGACCTATGGCCTTGTTGCTGTTGACATTGGCAATATCAGTCAGGTATCTGCCATTTTTGGTTTCTCTTCCTTTGTTGGTCAAAATAAGTGCGATACATATGGTCTTATATTGCTTGAAGTAATAGAATGATGACAAATGTTTTTTCTTTTGGAGTTTTATTCTCTATCCTGCATGCTATATGTCTTGTTGCCATCTTCCTTGGGCTATGTTTAGATTGAATGAAAGAATGAATGCATTAATTGCCTTGTCTGGATTTTATGAAAATGCATGAAGTAGTTACCTAGTGAAATGGTCTATTCCATCCAATCACCAGCCCTTGTTTGGGGGTATGTGATTGAGCTAACTTTTGTTCAAATTTTATTCCATTCACTCATCATAGATATCCTAGATGGTTACTTATTTAAGCATTAAAAAAGTGATTTCAAGATTGTGTAGAAATTTTGTTTTGGATGTTTTATGAAATACTACCAGTTTCTCAAAAGAAGTCTTAAAGACCTAGTCTTGTTTGAAATTTCATATTATTGCCGATAATAAGTTCCATCAGTGAAACGATGTATTGTTGTTTTCTTAATACCTAGCAAAATGAATATAATTGATGAAAACATTGAGCATGTAGCAGCAATAGCTGAATTTATAGGAACTCAATTTCCTCAACATATTAAATTTAAATAAGCACATTTAAGATAATAAAGGCGTTTCCTTTAAAACTCAGCATTTAAAATGATTTTATTTAAATATTACAAATATATAGTTTCAGTTCTACATTTTTATCTAATTTCATGTTCAACGTTACTGACTTCATTCATATGGGTCTTGCAAACATACAAGGTGCTTGATAAAGCTCATAAATTCAATGAATATATGTTGACAGGCTGAGCTTATGAGCCTTCTATAAACTTTAGCTTTTCTAAATTCCTGTGTAATTTCATGCTCAACGATATTGACTTCGTTCATATGGGTCATACAAACATACAAGGGGGATTCATAAAGGTCGTTAGTTCAATGAATTTATGTTGATAGGCTTAGCTTATGACAATGGTTTATGACCCATCTAAAAATTTCTTTAGCTTCCTAAAAGTAAGTTTTGCTTTCATATGGCTCTTTCACAAGCTTGAGCCAAACACCTTTAGTTTTCAGAGTTGGTGCATGTATGATAAGCTCAAATAAGCTGTGGAAACTCTTCCAATTGTCCCCATAATGTCGAAAGCTGAAGCTGGTATATATAGTGGAAAACAATGATTTTGAAGGCCCTTATAGTTTAGCAATTAATTTTAAATTTTTAACATGACTTAAAATTCAAGTGCGTTGTACCAAGAAATAGCCCTAGAGGCATAACTTCTTTTGGTCGTTCATTGATTAGTTTGATAAAATTCTGTTAGGCACTGGAAGCTGTCCAGATGATTTTGGACATGACCAATAATAAGGTAGTAGATTCTGAATTATTGGAAAGAATCACAACGGAGCTGGAAAAGCGGGTTTCAACAAGCAATGTGCCTCCTTTGATAACTGAAAATGAGCCTAAAGCAGATCAATTCTGCGTTGTCGATTCCGGATCAGTATCTATTGCAGGAAGATCACGTGAAACTGAACAATTATTATTATTTCTTGGAAAAGTTTTACAACAGGTACTCAATTCTATTAAGAACCTGTTTTCCTATATCCATTCTACTTAGTCAAGTGATTGATGAACATTCACCATCCACAGGTGATGGCATCAAACTGTTAGACTGCCAGTGACAGAATGAGAGTGCAATTGAGTGTTGTCTGTTCTGCAAGTAAAATAAAGATTAATATTTAATACTCTGGTGCAGATAGTTAAAAGTGGGAGTGGATGTGGACCTGATATCTGGGGCTTATATGCCAAATGGCACAGAATTAATGGAGATCTCACTATGTGTTCTGAAGCCCTATTAAAGCAAGTTAGGTCACTCCAGGTAAGTCGATTTTCATATCATAAAATACTCCTCAATTCGTTTTTAATTGTTGGATTTTTGGAAGATTTTGGTTTCCATTTATCTTTCTCTTTCAAAGTTCAAGATAACGTTAATGACTTTTTTTTATTAATTATATTCTTATTCTCTACCTAGTCTTTAATCAATTAATACACACACACGTTCATTATAATGTAAGAGTAAAAAAAAGGGAAAATATTTATTAGGATAAAAAAAATATTGCATTTCTTAATTTCTACGTAACAAAACCTTAAAAGATAATAAAAAGAAATAGAGAAAGCACTTAACATACATTTATTTATATCATACAATGTTTCCTTCGACATTTATTGACATTTTTATTTTAGAATTATAACCCTAAGAAAGAGTAGTGTTAATTTGGATTATGTGTATGTACACAAGAAGAATAAGATTTGTAAACCAATGTTTCACATCGAAGATCTCTGCAGTTACATAGCAACAACGATATAGATATACAAATAAACATCAGATGAAGTGTTCTTGTTCGTTGATGTGTTGTTTTCTGCAGTTTTAACCAAATTGGGGACCAAGCAATGTTATTATTTATTAATTATTAAGAGCAATCGCTGAAATCCCTTATACATCTGTAGCGACAATTTTAATATCCTATTCACGACTATGATTGATTGTATTCTTTCAGGGATCTGATACATGGAAGGACCGAGACCGCTTCAAAAAGTTTGCAAAAGCATCTTTGGAGCTTTGCCAGGTGTACGTGGAAATTTTTTCATCTACTGGTAGTATTAAACAATTGTCTACGGCTGAGATGCACCTGAAGAATGTCATCAGACAGGTGAGAGGGTTGAAAAAAGTCTACTTGTATATAAATCTATCTTCTTTGCTTGTCTTGCCCATCCCGTGAAAGTTTTTATAATTTGTTACTTGTATGTTCAGGCTGAGAGCTTTTCCGATACCGACGAGTTCAGGGATCTTCAGGCTTGCTACGATGAAGTGAAAATTAAAATCCAATCGAACTCAATGCGTGGCTAAAATCTCGTTGAAGGTTTCATTTGATTTATCATGCAAGTTCTAACCCAAAGGTTTGACCTGATGTCATCTTTATTGGAGCTGATAGGTTATTAATTTTCATCCACAGGAGACGTCGAGAGGTTGCTGTCAGAATCATGGATGTGGCATACATCACCGATTAGAGTATGTACTGCATATTAATCCTTTAATGATAGCGCAATTTTTGTCATCCCCTTACCGCAGGGCCAAATTACATAATTAACGTGGAATTGCTATATTTCAATTATTTGATTTAATTTGGTTTGGTTTAATGAACTCATTTAGAATTATGATAAAGATAAAGTATGATAGCGTAAATGATTTATCTTTTGTTCATATGCATTAGCTCGTATGGTCCAACGGCTACAATTTAATTTTAACTAAAGGTATCTAAACCAAATATAACATCAATATTTGGGACAAAAAACTAAAGCTTAGTAGTCTTAATTCTTGAATATTAATTCTTAGAATAAATACTAATAACGTGAAAGGTTTTTTTATATTACTATATAACTACAGAGTATGCACACTAAATTTGTTTATTTTTATAATTAAAAATATTATCAATGATCAACGATACACTAAATTTGTGTATCGTCCCGGACTTAGAGATCGGTATCAGACTGATCAAGTGATACTCCACTGTAGTATATAAGTTAAGCGAGAGAAGTCTAACTGTTAACTAAGGCTAAAACGCCCTTTAGGCTATGAATTTGTTGGTCAGGGAGCGGTCTCGTTAACATGTTTAACATGGTTAACAAAATATCAGGAAATACCCTTTGCCTCTCGAATTATTATCCAATAGAGTGCTCAGACGCATGTTCAACTATTATCAATATGAGGAGTCGTACACATATGAAAGAGGTAAATGACTGACAGGATGAGTGATTGCTCTATCTCGTTTCCTTTTTAAGGGTGAAGACAAGGGTTTTTTTCACTTTTAGTGTTAGTATCTTCGAAAAATTGAGCGTATTATGTGGTGAGAAGAATGTGAAGAGACCTTTTTTAAAATTAAAAGAATACTTCTCCAATTCTTCGTTGAAGGGAAACAAAGGCCATTTTTTTTTATTAGCAAGGTGTTACAAGGCGCTGAAACTCGATAGGAAAAGATAGAAGAAGCAACACTAACATTAGTTATAAAAGTTAGGCAACTATGACACTATTTTCAGAGTTATACGGTTATGATTATAACTGATCTCCCAATTAAATAAGTATTCAGAAATTATTAGGAGTTATTAAATAAGTATGGATGTGTAATACAAGATTTCCAATCCTAATAGGAAAAGTGAAAATGAATGCTTAATTTCAAGTGAGTAAACAAAATTTCATACACATAGAATTATGTGGAAAGTCGTATTTGATGAAAGTCATGTCACGATAAGATACTCTTGAAGAAAAAATTGCAAAATTCGATCAAGTTTATTGTGATTGATTAGTTAAGGTTGAATGATAAAATAGTTCTTTAGTTGTTAGAATTCGACTTACAATATGAACTTTGAAGTCTTATCAAGAGTCAGGTATTGACAGGCTTTATAGCATAAGACACCTCGCCCTCTAACGTGATCGAGCAGGAAGGCTCGAAATGGGTCTTATTAGTGGGTGGTGCTACTAATCTCAAAGGTAGGGTTGTAGGTATAACTCTAAAAGGACTTAATGGGTCATTATCGTTTAATTACTTCGAATCTCCTTCCTTCTTTCAAGGTGAGCAATAATCATGTCGAGTATGACACATTAATAGTTGGAGGAATGCTTTTAGCTATGGAGATGAGTGTCCAAAGTCTTATAGCAAAAAACTACTCATATTTGGTCATAGGACAAGTCTCTAGTGAATTTCAAGCCAAGGATCCTCACTTGGTTCGGTATCTGAGATATGTTTGATCCTTATTAGAAGTATCTTACTCTTTTGAACTTTTGCATGTAACTATGGATCAAAATTCTTGAGTCCATCTATTATCAAAGCTCACTAGCTTTTTTAAGCCATAAAATTATTAATTGGTAATTCAAGAAACACTAAAAGTTCCTACCGTGGCAATCAATGAACTCGATGGTGAACAGGTATTGGTGCTCCAATTAACTGGAGAAGAAACGAGGATGACACCTTATGTATGGTACTTAATGAATATGGTAGTACTAAATTATTCCAAGAAAGCTTAAGTTATGGGAGAACGCTTGTTATTTCACCGTGGTGGATGAATATATTTTCAAACACGACTATTCCCGACCCCTGCTTAAATGTTTGACTCCTCCTCAAGCAAATGGAGGTATTGATAGAACTCTATATGGGAATATGTGGAAGCCACATTGGGGGACGAACACTATGTAGGTTACTATTGGCGGACCTTGAAAGAAAACTGTATGGCCTACATGAGGAAGGGTGACCAAGTCAAGCAAGTATGCCACAACCTCGACATAAAACAAACTTTCACGTTTGTCGAACATCCTCATACAAACGAACAAGGTAAAACTTTTAATGAGTAAATATTATGAGGTTTGAAAACAAGGTTACTGGCATCTAATGGTAGATGGTCAGACGAAGTCCTGAAGGTGTTGTAGTCTTACCACATAACTTTTAAATCAACAACCTGAAAAACACCATTCATACAAGTATACGATATTGATGCTTTGATATTGATTGAGATATTCTAGTCTTCTTTTTTGAGTGACTAACTTTCTCCCTCAATCAGAGGAGGATATCCAAACAAACTTCTATATGATTGATGAAGCCAGGGAGTGTGCCAAAATAAGAGGAGAAACTTTGTGGAGTTAAAACATAAAAACAAAGTTATGCCAAGACACTTCAAGGTATTAGACCTTGTACTACGAAGAACACAACCCAACTAGATGGAGAATAAGCTTTTCCCAAAAATGGGTTGATCCATATAAAGTATGAGAAGTCGTAGGCATGGGAGCATATAAGCTAGAAAAGTTGGATAGGGGTTTAATCCCTCAGACACGAAACACAACAAATTCACATTTTTATTTAAGTTGAAGTTACGTAAACAAAAGCGTTACACTCATTTTGCTTGAGTTTTTTCAAAAACATTTTTTTCTTAATGATTTTCGTTTGCTACAATAATGTTCGATTTTGTTTACTAATTTCTTATCAGGAACAATGTATAAAAGTACAATGCTAATGAGGTAGCATTGACCCAACTCGACTGTAGGCTGGCAATGATCAACATTGACCCAGTTTGACACTAAGCTTGTTGACTGGACGATTATAGATCAAAGGTTTGACTAAACGTGTCTAAACAATGAAATTGAACGAAGGGTAAGATTATTATAAATGCTAAATCTAGATAACCAAAATCTGGGTGATTGTTAAGTGATCAATATTATTAAACAAATAATACTATCAAATAATTGGATGATCCTTTCTAGATTATTATTAATCAATCGGATGTTGGATGATTATCAAACAAATAATATTATCAAGTAATAAGATGATCCTTTCTAAATTATTGTTAATCAATCGAACATAAGATGATTACCAAATGATTAATATTTACTCTCAAACAACCTTGAACATCATGTGGCCAATTTACAATCACGATAAAGGTAACTTTAAATTATAAAGTCATTTCATCAAGTGCCAAAAAGGGTTTTGTTTTAATGTTAGGACGTTTCCAAATTTAGGCGTCAAAAGTTTTAAATAATAACATGTAGGCAAAGGGCGATCACAACGTTTGTCACTTAGTTATTAATTGTAAACCAAATAACGAAATTGGTGTAAAGCATAATATAAAATGGTTATTCAATTATATGGAATCTTTGTTAGAATCATCAGAAGACTGAACATGAACAAAACTATAAAATAAGCCTAAGTCAAATTAAAAGAAACACTATCAAGCTACTATTAGATACTTAAGTTCAAAATACATGTATTCTTCAGTACAAAGTATTATAAACTAATCATGTACTGAATATGTCATTTAAGGGACAGTCTCGTTAACATGTTTAACAAAATTAACGAGAATGATGTTATTGAAATAGCTAAATATTTGAATTCCAGAACTCTATTTTTCTGTTACTTCAAATTTATTGTTTTTTAATCTATTTTCAGTACTTACGACTATCAAGTAGCCTGGGACTTGACCCTTGTCTAGCTTTGAAAATGAGACTTGAACTCTCTAACTTAAAATAACTTTAAACCAGAAGAGATAATAATAAATATTTAAATTTACATTCTATGTCAATTAAACTCTTTTTTGCATGATAGAATTTCATACATAACCATCAACTACTCTTCTTGGATTTCTTATTACACTGGATTAAAAGTACTTTTTAATTTCATAGAATGTAAAAAAGTAAAAGTTTACTTTACATTTTTATAAGATTCTTGGAGGATCTTAAAAAATAATGTAACTTATTGATTAAAGTAAAATAAAATCGTATAATAAGGATTTTCGAGATGTCAAATGTAGTAATTACAAAAGGAAGCTCCTGTGTTTTCTTTTGCTGAAGTTGATGTAGTTTATCATTGTTATGAGCGATTAGCTTTATTAATTTAACTAAGAATCAGACTGGTGAGTGAATGATTTAGTAATTCGAAAAAGACTAAGTCAATAAATCCAAAAACTCAAGATATCTCGGTATTAGTGGAAAATTAATAAGGAACACGATCCAAGATGGAAATAAACAAAATTAGGTATAGAAACTTATGTTTTGCCTTGTTACAGATTTCCTTAATTAACTAAACGAAATATTATTTTTATTTATAATAATGTAATTATCACTTGTTTAATGAGTTTATGCACTGTCAATTTTTTATGTTAAATAGATAAAGACAAAACATTTAAATATTCTTGCAAAAGTATAACTTACTTTGTTATCTATTATTAACTTTTAACTTATAAAGATATATATATTTTATTCATTTAATTTATTTTTATTCAATTCCATATAAGGTAAAATATGGTAGGTTGAAGAAAATTTGTCTTATTCTTTTAAAAAGTTAAACATCATTATATCTTTCAAGTTTTGTTTAGTTATAAGAATGAATGAAAAAGTATATTATTCTTAGTAGGTGTTTGGGTATGATGTCATGAGAATGACAGTGCGTTCTGGCTTGTTGGCTCACTCTTCCTCATCTCTCCTATCTTCAAAATCCAGAGATCTATTTGATTGGGTGGTTGACGTGTGGAGAGAAGACAGCCATGGAAGCAGAGAGAAATAAAAAGAGAAAGGAAAAAAAAGATAACCATTGATATCTTGGACTTCTGTCGGTTTCCTAACGTATATAGCTAGATTTTCCCCACTCCCTCTTCACGGACGCGTGTTAGAAACATTCTGTAACTCATACAATCCATATTAATTAACTTTACATTTTTTAATCTTATACAATATTTAATAAGTAAAATATGGTTTTTATTCCTGTAAAATGTCAAATAAATTAAAAACGTTATTCTAAAAAAATTTAACTTTTAATATCTTTCTAAAATTTAAGAATTTTTAAATGCTAGTAATGGCCCTGACGACTCGACATTGGTCCGGACGACTCGACATCGGTCTGGGTCCAGACGACTAGACATCAGTCCAAGTCTGGATGACTCAACTTCAGTCTGGGTCCGGACGAATCGACATCGGCTCAGACCCAGACGACTCGACAGCAGCCTGGGTTAACTCGGCTCAATATCGATCCGAGCCCGCTCGACTCGACATTCGTCCGGGTTCGGACGACTCGCCATTTGCTCGGGCATGGACGACTCGATATTAGCCAGGGCTCAGATGACTCGACATCAGCTCGGGCTTGTTCGACTCAACATCGGCCAGGCTCAAACGATTTGACATCGGCCCGAGCATAGATGACTCGAAATCGGTCCAGGCCCGGACGACTCGACATCAGCCCGGCCCTGGACGACTCGACTTCGACCCGACCCTGGACGACTCGACTTTGACCCGACATCGGCCCAACCCCGAAGGATTTGACATCGGTCCGGGCCTGAACGATTCGAAATCGACCCGGGCCCGAACGACTCGAACTTCGCCCAAGCCCAGACGACTCGCAATCGCCCCGGGCCCGAACAACTCCACATCGACTCGGGCCTAGACGACTTGATAGCAGCATGGGCCAGCTCGACTCAATATTGGCCCGGGCTTGGATGTCTCGACATCGGCCTGGGCTCGGACGACTCGACGTTGACTCGGGCCCAGACGAATCGACATCGCCCCGGGCCTGGACGACTCTACACCGACCCGGGCCCGAATGACTCGACATTGGCCCAAGCCCGCTAGACATCGGTCGAGGCCCTAACAATTCGTCATCGGCCCGAGCTTGAACGATTCGACATCGGCCCGAGTCCAAATGACTCGAACTTGGCCCAGGCCTGGACGACTCAACATTGGCCCAGGCCAGAACGATTTGACATTGACCCGGGCTCGGACGCCTCGACATCGGCCCAAGCTCGGACAACTCGACAACGGTTGGGACCCGGACGACTCGACATTGGTCGGGGCGTGGACGACTCAACTTCGGTCCGGCCCTAGACGACTCAACTTCGGCCCGGCCATAGACGACTTGACATCGGCCCGGACCTAGACGAATCAATATCGGTCCGGGCCCAAACGAATAGACATCGGCTCGGGTTCGTTTGGTTCAACTTCGGTCCAGGCCCGCTTGACATCAGCCCAGGCCCCAGCGATTCGATATCGGTCCGAGCTCAGACGACTCAACATCGGCCTGGGCCCGAACGACTCGAAATCGGCTCAGACCCAGACGAATCGACATTGGCCCGGGTCGGACGACTCAAACAAATCGACATCCGCCCGGGCCCGCTTGGTTCGACCTCGGCCCAGGCCCGAACGACTCGACATTGGCATGGGACCGGACGACTCGACCTCGACTCGAGTGCGAACTAGGCCCAATCAACATTGGCTCAGGCCTGCTCGGCTCGACATTGGTCGGGGCCCGTTCAGCTTAATATCGACCTTGGAACGCTCTGCTCGACTTTGGGCCGAAATGACTTGGCTCGACTTTGGTCCATACCGACTCGATTCGACTTGGGCCCGGATGACTTAGCTCGATGTGGACTTAGGCTGACTTTGCTAAACCTGGGTCTGAATTGTCTTGGCTCAACCTGGATCGGGCCAAGTCAAAATCCAACCCAAAATGCAATTTGGATAATCCAAAAATATATCCAATTAAATGGATTGGATTTAAAATCCAAAAATATGGATTTGGATTTGAGATAAATCCATTTAAATGGATTAAAACTAATATGGATTTGGATAATTATGGATTGGATTTTGTAATTTGAATTTTTTGTCCACCCTTATTATTAGTAATATTGACATAAGAAAAGTGGATATAGATATAAAGTGAATTTTTTAATAAAAATAATTTTGATTAAATGTATGATTAATACTAATGTTAATAAATGTCTTTGGGACACATACATCCATACAATGTATTCAGAAATATAATTTTAATTAAATTTATATTTCAGAATTTCCTTATGGGAAATTCGATTTATATTTAGAGAATAATTTTTGAATGATTTAAACGAATTTCTTTCTGAAAATATAAGATATCAATAAAACGATTTCTTATAAATTGATTATTTTTTATCTTTTAAAAGTATTCAAAAATATTTGTAAATATTAGATTATTTAAGATTTAATTATCTTATTCGTTAATGCATTTAGGGTCAATATTTAATTTAATACAATGATTTTAAAAAAAATTAATTTGGTCCTATGTTTTTTTAGAATGTATTCAAATTGGTTATTTCCGTTAAATCTCAACTTACAGCATCAAGTAATGCTTAGGTGACAGAGAGAGTTTATGTGGCAGAGAGAGGGCTTATGTGGCAGAGAGATGTTGGTTTCTCTATCTCTTTTAACCCTGTCTTCAAGCTTACGAACGTCCAGGTTCTCGCTGTCGCCGTCAATCTCTGTCATGTCCACCGTCCTCACTCCCTGCCTTGCCTTCAGCCGCACCCCTCCACCGCCAACAGCCAATTCCACTTCTCCATCCTCGTGCACGTACTGGTTTACTTTTGACTTGGGTTGCTGGACCACTTCCTTGACTAGGACTCTCCCGTCAAATTCCTCCGTGAGCACGGCGCGTTGTTTACTTTGCGGGTCGCCGGAGCGAATAATTTGAGTCGGGTGCGACGCCATTTTTTCTCTCTTTCTTCTTGGCGTTGGTGCTGCTTTCTGCGTTTTTCTTCTTGAAAATGTCTTTCCAACGCTTGGACACAGTGGCGATGGCGGCGACGGCGAAAGTGGAGTCAATTATAACTGGGGATAGTTTCGAGTCGAGTAGGTACTGTGGTTGGTGGGGTTTGTTTAGGAGGTGGAGAGGAAGGAGTACCTAAATTTAACTATTCAAAAGTAAATTAGTGTTGAAGAAGAGCTTTAATGACTCCAAATCTTCATGGATTGCTTGAAGGCTGATGTAGCTTAGTTGTGTGTGTTCTGGGGTAGTTTGAATTTGTTAATTCACTCTTAGTTTGAATCAAAAGCTGGTTTAATTCAAATCTTTTTGAAAAGAGTGTTTTATGAAGAAATAAAAAAACAACTAGTTGTTTTATCGTTTTAATCGATTGTTTCATACTTAAGGTTTTTGAAACTTGTTTTATCGATAAAACAACTGACTATTCTTTTAATCATCTTAACATATGCTTTAAATGATTTGACTTTTATAATAAATATTTTCAACGGTTAATTGTAGTATAAATGTTCTATTTTACACTCCTAGCATTAATTTTACAAGATTAGTTTATGAAATTAAGTTTTCTCCAAGATTGCTGAAGGCTTTGAATATTTCTCTAAGAGTGAAGTAGGACTTACTCTCTACTTTGATTTGATTTGTATTAGGTGTGATCAATCATATTTCTTTTTTCATTTGTAATTCTGTAAGTACCACAAAATCAGAAGGTGTTATGATCACTTTTTTTATGGTTGTGTGTTTGTAATCTGGTTTTTGATTACTTAGTGAATATTCAGGGATTTCTGAGAATTGGATGTAACTCTTGGTGAGAGTGAACCAGTATAACATTACTTGTGTGATTCTTTCTCTACCTTAACTTTTTCATATTTGTTTTTAGTTGTTTTTATACTCATAAAAACAACCGATTGAATCGCAAAAACAACCAGTTAAATTTCTAGAATTCAACTAATTTTTTTTTCTATCTTGTGTTCCTTCATTTCTTTAATTTTCTTCATACCTTCAATATTTGCGAAAAACGTTTAAAAATAATTCACCTCCCTCTTATTTAAGACCCTCAATTTTACCAAGGAAAACCTAAACCTTCATAAACTTGAAGGCAGCATTGAAAGAAAAAGAGAAACTCACATCTCTCCACCACATTAGCAATACTTGACACCATAAGCTAACAAAATTGGCCAATTAGGATACTTTTTAAAAAACATAGAACCAAATTGAATTTTTAAAAAATCATTATACTAAATTGAATATTGATCCTAAATGTAGAGATAAATAAAATAATTAAATCATTATTTAATATCCACTATAGCGAGAGAGGAAAGGTAAAGAAAGAAAATGTTTTGAAATTAAGAAGGATATGGTAGAAATTTTATATATTAATATTGCAATTTGTTCCCAAATAAGTACAGGTTCTCTAAGAAGATAGTTCCAGGTAATACGTTAAATACGGGTAAAGCCTACCTAAAAGACCTATATACTAAAGGAACTCATAATCTTACCCCCAAAGTCCAGAGAACAACCAATTTCAATTCCACTGAAGACCTACCTTAAGTCATAACCAAGTATACTGTAAAAGGCCAGTCAGACATATCAACAATTTGCAGCTCGGCCAGCAGGGCGAGACTCAACCTCTTCTGTGAACTTAGTGGTTGGCATAGATTTTCAGGATCAGATTGTTAATGCTGTACAATATCTAAACTCTACCAGTTTTAAGAGTAACAAAAACATGAACGAAACGGTGGTTATAATCCTATCCTAGCCTTGATACTTTGGAGTGATGCCTACTTCATTGCCAGCATACCATATACAGTATTTGACACCTCCATCAGCTGTTGTTCCATTTTTTCTTTCCATTTGTATAAATCCATAAACATTTCCTGTGAGAAAAAAATACATATTTAAGACATTGTGCTCAAATAAATACAAATTTTAAAAATATTACAAGTGGCTTGTACACACTGTCACCATCACCTGAAACATAATCAATGAGTTGTCAAGGTCTGACTTCGAATTAACAGTTGTAGAAGAATCGGGGGTCACATTGGGTTGATCTTCTAGTTTAACAGGTTCCAGCTCCAGCACATCGCTATTATTTTGAGGGGAAAAATGAGGAATACTAGAACAAAAGTACTAATATTTTCCCCTCCTGGGACTTCCATTTCAAAAGAGTAGAAAGAGAGAATAAGATTGACTTACCTCTTCTTAGTCAGTTCCTCATTGAGTGGCTGTGTTGGTATGGCTGTGTTGGGATCTTCAGGTATAACCTCTTGTGGGACATTAAGTAGTTCTGGATTCCCAATCCAAGTTGCAAATGCATCTTCCTGAATATTGTCTAGGTTGGTGCTTTCTATCCAATCTTTCCACCTTTCTGAAGGAGGACTAAAAGTGGTGCACTCCCTAGATGCTTGAAGATCATTCAATTTATTAGTAATTTCCCCAAGTTGTTGCTCAACTTTAGTTTTCCAAATCATCAATTCACCATACTTCCCCTGTCAATATATGAACTACAGTGAGCCAGCGGTCACATCTTCAGCATCATCATAAACAGCAACCGCCTTATCTAAATAGACAAGTTCGACTACATGATTTATTATACAACATTGGGCTTAGTTAAAAAACTAAATTATCATGAATACTATTCACCATGAGATCCCATTACATAATTTCCTCTTAGGCTCTATCTACCCCTTTTCACAGGGCTAAAACCCTTACGTGAGCTAGAGATCACTTAAGTGAAGAAATCAATCAACTAAAGAAAACATTCAATAAGAAATGAATCCTATTAAATCTTACAAGGATGAAAAAGTTATAGTAATATACTTCCTAGATACCTGCACACCCTTCAAAGAATTAATGATTTCAGTAAGGCGATGGTCAGTCATAGCTTTCCACTTCACAAAATCCTTGTAGGTCTCCTGCCATGGCAACTCAACACTAAAAATCACAGTACATTAAGAGACAGCAAACAATCGGATTAATAAATTATTTAACATTCACCTCCATCATATTAATATCACTTTTTTCTTCCTTCATGGAAATGAGCTCACGCATATCTCTGCAATACAAATAAAATCATTAAAGAAAATAGAATAGCATCCATACAAAATTATTTAGATATTCAGCTTCCAAGTCCAATACTTCTTCATTTGCGCCAATTCTATTTTAAGCTGTTTCAATTCACCAGAAGAATCAGTATTCTGAGAGGGTGCACTGCCTGCCCTATATGTAGATGGTGGTATCCAGTAAGGGTCCTGCACACCAGCCTCCTGGCGCACCTTGTCCAAGTCAGCACTCTCTAACCAATACTCCATGATTCCATTGGTGTTGAACCATCTTCGGAATCGCTCAGTACCTCCAGGTGCCACTTTACCATCAATGTGCTTCAGTAAGTGGTCTAAAAGTCCAGTATCACCAATGTGTTTGCGAGCAGCCAATCTTAGTGCAGGTCGGGTTATTGGGTTATCAAATGTCGCCCCTTCAGACTTTAGTACCTCCCACATGTTTTGCTCAGCCAACTGATACCTACATTACATGATATTACATTTTTATATGACAGAAAAAAGGAAGAGTACACAAAGAATATCACATTTTCTTTACCTCTCAGCTGACCATCTATCCCTACTTTCATTCTTCTTCTTTTTAATCTTACTACTGCTTTGCTTCCCACATGACTCTCCCTTCACCTCTTTAAGCTGACTAAGGCTAAGGCGTTTCCTTTTCTTAATTTCTGGCACAAAGGCAGGTTCAGCTTTGACGATTTTTTCTTCTTCATCGTTTGAATCGTCTCCCTTAGAAGTATCAGAAGGAGTTCCATCTTCCTCATGCCCACTAATGAACATGGCTCGATGATGAGCACCCCACGGTTCCATTCCTTCAGCTGAGTCCTAATTGTCCTCACAAATTCTGTACACTCCAAAAGAAGCACATATGGATCTTGAGTGCAATCAAACACAATATATACACATAACAAATTTAAGAAAACAACTCAAATGCTTGGTTTTGGATGACATGTAATTTAATCTTAAAATCTTAAATTCCTCATTATACGGCATCATGATTAACAAGTACAAAAAAGTACGATTATAAACAAAATTCGTACAGCATTAACCCGCTGTTTCATATATATCCAAGAGCGGTGAAGCAACAGACCCACAGACAGCAAGTTCTACATGACATGGTGCTAGTTTCACCGAAAGCCAGTCTTCATTCACTGAAAGGCTTTCGTTCATCCAGGGCCCCAGAGCACAAGAAAATGAACTTAGCTTGCCATTAGTGGGCGTGACCAAGAGCTCATATGGACCGTACTGTACTACAAAATTATCCAATCTAAAAAAAATGACTTGGATAAATTATTTTTCAAAAAATATTCAATCAGACCACAAAAATCGGAGCAATTTCACCTCAAGATTTGTCTTGCTAATGAACCATTAAATCCCCCAATGTGAATATTACCCAGTGATTCTTGAACTACCAATACAGGTAAGGTTCACAATCAAAGTCCATTATGACGAAGCAAGTAGAAAACTCAAACATACCGAATAGTTCATAACGTTAAAGAACACCACCAAAAGTTCTATTTAAAAGAAAATCCCACTTTAGAACATTGGACACACGCAAGTAGCCAAAAAAGCCATTCCAACTGTTACATTACATACCACGAGAAAAAACACAGTTAACAAACCCTAGAATCAAGATCCCTCGCTCTAATCGCCGTCACCCAGTAACCCTAGCAACGAAACGGGTCACTGAAACCCAAACTAAAAACTAAACGTTTAATATCACCAAAAACATTGGCATCAGAAGCAAATCTGAGAACGCAAAACCCACATAAACCCTCAAGAAAATCGGTAAAAAGCCGTCCGATTCCGGAAGAATGCTATGAGATTAGGGCAACGGAAAAGCGAAACCCCCAATTGAGAAGAAAGAGGAGGAAAACCTAAGAATCGGAGGTGCGAAACGCAAATTGAGAAAAAGAAGGTAAAAGAAAGAAAGAAAGAAAGAAGAGAAGAAAGCAGGAAAGCGTACCAATGGGTGCATAAACGAAAGGTTGAAAGCGCGAAAAAGAGAGAATGTGCGACCAAACGAAACGAAACGAAGAAAACCCAAACACAACCAAACCCGTGCCTGCCGCTTCAAATAACGTTATTTACTCTTTGTTCTGTACTCTCTGCTTTTTACTTTTTTTATTTTACTTTCTCTCTCTCTCCCTCTCCCTCTCCCTCTCCCTCTCCCTCTCTTAAGTTACCAAGCTAAACCCTAACCGCCAAAACCCTCAAATCATATTATTCGCTAATTATTATTAAATTATTGTTTTTAATAAGAATTTTGGGTCCCACTCTTGGGCTTTTGCCCTTCAATTCCCACCTCTTCCATACTTCTTTCACTTGGAATTTATTAACCATTTCTCTTTTTTTTTTCCTCATATACATTTATAAATAAACTACATAATTTCATAATTAAAGATTGTAATATAAATTTAATAC
>Ga0123341_1000138_pt1 | contig 33826 bp, 24 predicted proteins | sample Turbeapinknodule_FD_89959 | JGI IMG/M metagenome (GOLD analysis project Ga0123341, IMG submission 89959) | Root nodule microbial communities of legume samples collected from Mexico - Turtle bean Mexico pink nodule | ecosystem: Host-associated > Plants > Roots > Nodule | place: Mexico: Nepantla...
GCAGTATCCTGATTTTTGAAGAAACCTCTAGAAAGCTTTTGGAAAAACTTTTAATCACTTCATGTGCTTATTCTAGGCTTGGTTAGGCATCTAGGATAGATCATGTAGCAAAAGGCAACCTTATACATACACACGCCTAAATACAAGATCATCTAAACCTATTACAAACTTCAAAGCAAACAAGTTATTTTCTACATCAAACACACACTAATACTAGGTGGAGAAGAAGCTTCATCCATCTTCAACAACAGGTACCTAGCAACTCAGGCGCACGGACCTTCCACTCAGCAAAATTTCGGGCGTGGGTGCCCCTGATTGCAACTCGTCGTCGTTTTGGGCTTGAACCTAGACCAAAAAAATGACCATGTCTCGGCGAAATACTAGGCTCAGGCGTGTGAAAAAAATTTGTAACTGGAATTGTTTCCACTATGGGCGTCGGTTTTTCTTTGTAAAGACTCCACACCTTGGGAATGCGAGTAATGGGTACGTAGTAACCCAGTTCGACACAAGAAACACTTGGAACAGGTCCTAAGGGGATATTCAACACCCTAGTCAGCCATCCTAGAGGGATGTGTGGGAACATCCACTACAACCATCAGGTACAAGTTGTCTTGGGGATGACTGTGCACGGTAATCTGTTACGTTGAATTAGAATGATTATCCTGTTAAAGATAATTGGTTATCTTGAGACACATAGCAAATCACTTTTGTCATGTTAATCAGATTTAATCATGATGTCCATTTTGCTTTGCCGTGAAGTCTTTACATGCATTAGTTGGTTAGGCCATGGTAGTCATGTCTATTAAAGAGCATGCATTATCAATATGCTAGTTGAGCCATGTAAAGGGAAAGCATGATACATATATAGATTGAGCATATATGTAAAAAGTGTTAGACATTGTTTTGAAGGTTACAAAATGAAGTTGATTACAAGGAAGCGTAAGCGACAATGCGTTCTAGCCGTTAATGTGGCCACATGTACGCTCACGATGGAGTATGGTGAGACGTCACCTCAAGGCAGTGTGCACGACGCGCAATTCACAAGACACGCAGGTCGCCGTGGGCGAGCAACTTAGTCTCTTCACTGAAACAAGTTCAACTTGAGACTGTGGGGCTTGTGTAATGGACCAGAGCACGTAGAGCTCAGTTCTCGGAGATCGGACATCACAAGCAGGCCAGCTCAGCCGTTGGGTTGAGAACAAGGGGCTACATGTTTGGGCCCAGGTATGTCCATATTATCTTTCGTTCATGCATTGATATAATCTTTCGCATATAAGGTGTGGTAGGTTTGAAAGTGTGTTAAATGGGCCTAGTGGTGCATATAGTGCATTTGGGTCTAGTATAAGTAAAACGTACTCTGTCAACTTAAGCCCAAGTGCGCTAGGGTTTGATAAAACAATGACATATAGAATACGTAATGGCATATGCATGGTACTATGATACACAAAGCATGTAAATGTACTTGAAAACAAATTTGATCTTGGGGAACGATACCCAAGTGGTATCCAGGTGGTTATTCTGTTAAGATTTGATACACTCCTATGAGATAAGATTCTGCACAGTTGTGCTGTTAAGATTATACACACTGAAGCGGGATCTTCTCCATTGAATATGTCCTTACTCGAGATAAGATTCTTGTAATAGAAGTTGTTACCGTAAGAGGTAACATAGTGGCACTCTATAAAAGGGACTCAAGATCCCTGGTTACGGTATGTTGTTTCTAACGCTTGGCTAACACTTTACTAAGCATTAAATTAGATACTTCTTGTTTATTATAGCTTTGTACTAACTTGACCATCGGAGTGCGACCGGGCGTCAGGGTGCTTTCTGTCTTAACAGGAACAACATCCAGACATTAAGGAAAGCACGAGTTCCACCACGTGGCAGACGGAGTCCGAGATCGCCTACAGAAGTCTACCGGCGACCAAGTCAACCGGCAAGAACAATTACATAGGGATATTTTTGAAAATATGAAAATTTATGGAGGTGCGAGAAGAACCTATGAAGATGCAAGAAGAAACAGTCATTCCTTCTCTCTTTTTTCTGGTCAACAGTTCAATGGAGTATGGTCCTCTTGAGGCCCAAAAGGAAACAAAGATTGCTATTCACACTCCTTTTTTTGCTTTTTCTACCTTGCTATTCGTAAGACTACATACTTTTCGTCAATTTTTAATTTATATATATTTTTATTTTTAATTAAATGTTAGTAAAATTAAGGATCTAAAGAGTGAATTAACCTAAAATAATAGAATATTTGTTTTTTTGAGTAATTTATGTCGTGAGTATGCAGTAATACGTTAAGAGTTCAATTTTTAGTTTGAAACGAAAATCAGAGATTTTTTTTTTGCAGGAAATAACATTTAATCTTATGAGTACCCTCAATTCATTATTCCACCTTGCGTTTCATTCATTTCGTTCAATCATAAGATAAATATGATTATTTAAAACTTACAACGATAATTATTGCCAAATATAATTTCAATGAATTGCGAATAAAAAAAAAATACTTAGCCAGAAAACCTTTTCTCGTGTGGGAGCAAAAATAAAAATGAAGTAGGTAAATCTTTCTAAGAATAACCAAAATTACAACAAAGTGACACCGAAATTTTTATTTTGGTTTCCTAAGAAAATTTTAAAAAAATAAAAATTTAACCATATGAACATTTGTTAATAATTTTTATTTTGAAAGATAGGCTTGTTTTAAACATTAAATAGAACCTGAAAGGAATGACATGGTAAGTTCACAACGGCACACATGATCAAGGATTTAAACCTAATAACTAAAGTCAATCTTTGCTCTAGTCCCAAACATTTCAAAATCAACATTATCAACTTTAAGGAGTTTAGGGTTTAGTAGTTTTGAAGGGTTTTTTTACTATTGCTAGAGGTCTTTATGGGAATGGTTTTGGGGTGAATATGTAGGAAAGCGGTTTAAAGTATATTGTGCTGAAAATATGCAGATTTACTGCATAATCTGGTTCGAAAATCATAAAATTATTTACATGCCTCTTAAGAAAAAATTAAGAACATCAGCGTTAAAAGACGTGATAGTGATCACTAGAAAAACAGAAACTGAATTATGGAACCATAGCAGAATGTAACTGATAATGACTATTATATAATCCAAAGCACAAAAGTACACGAGAGGTACACCAACACAAATCCAAGAGACATCATGTCCACAAAACTTTGAAATAAAAATTGAAAACCATATATTACAAGAAATAACAATGTATTGAGAGTGTACCATGAAACTGCAAACCAAACTATCAGTGGCAAGACACCACATCTTTGCAACTTTGTGCCTTCTGTCAGACATAACAATCATGAAGAGATTGAGATTCCATGTCAGTTTGGTATGCCCATAACTTAGATACAATGTTACTTTCTTTCATGAAGGGTAAAATTTTCACTAGCAACTTTGTACCTGCATCTACAACATCTTTCTCCAAACCCACTAAAGGTCCAAAAGGGTTATGCAAAGTCATAACTACTTTGACATCAACAGAAAGAACCAACTAGTTGAAAAGGATGGAAAAACACCAACAACATGCATAAGAGAATAATCCTTCACAGCAACCTTCAAAGTAGGACTTGATGGAGCCTGTACATTGACAGTTGAAGTAGAAGTAACAACAATAGCCGACATAGAACCTACATCAATCTTATATGCCAAAGCATTGTTTTCACCCATCTCATTAATAATTTCTAAGGAAGGCAATTGTAAATGATTTGGCATTGTAATAAAAAAATTGCATGAAAGTTAAAGGAAAACAAATTAAATGATTAAAAGAATTCAATTGATAAAATTGGGATTGAATTTAATCTTTCTCACTCTTCTGAATCATGGATGAATAGAAACATACAATATTTTGAACTAATTGATATAGATACAACATATAATAGTCATTCATATTGATGTCTCAATTATAAAAGTATTAAGATTATCACCTAAACATTGACGTCTCAAATATTTAGAAAATATTCTTATCATTAAGAAAATATGTTATATAACAATTAATATATTCTAATCTATGTCTAGTATCAAAATATATCAAGTATTGTCATTTAGGTCATATTTTTAGAAGTACTTTTTAATTAAATCCAATAATCAAGTTCATGAATAAAAAATTAAGCTTTAAGCACAAAATACAAGAATCAAGTTCATGAATAAAAATTTAAGCTTCAATCACAAGATCCAAGAATCAAGCTCATGAATAAAAATTCAAGCTTTAACCATAAAATGAATATAACAATATCAAAGAAGAACAAAATATCATATATCAATGTTATCAAGATTCGTCAAAGTTTGAAAAGATTGCATTCAATGCCAAAAGAAAGGAATCATTCACTCATGGTGGTCATTACATGCACCAAAGCAAAAGAAAGAGATCTAAATCGTTTCTCCTTGACGGATGCTTCCTAGGGTTTCCTTCCCTCCCTTTCTCTCTGTCTTACGTCCTTATTTAACCTAATTGGGATTGGGCTAATGACATCTTTATTCATAATATATCCATTTACTTCATTTCTCCTTAAATTCCTGAAAATAACATAAAATTGGGATTAAATAATTCTATTAATCTCATAACTCAAAAATATTAAATTCTAATTTTTTAAATTAGGGTTGATTCATAGCTTAATTAACAATTAAAATCAATAAATATATAACTTTTTGCATGAAATTTCACTAAATAATGAAACTTATCATTCACCATCCGATGTGAGTTGATTTTAGAATTGCACATATTTTTAGAGGTTTTGCTTGGATTAGGTTTTTTATTAACAAGAATATGGTGAAACTCAATGAACTTAACCAAGTGGTTAAGTAAATGTAAAGGTTGTCTTCAAAAGAGCTAAGAGAAAACACAATTAAGATGATGAATGATGAAGAAAATGGAAATAAAAGCAAGATAAGGAGAAGATAAAGGGCAAAAAACAATAAAAGAAATAGACAATGCAAAGAAGAATAATGGTGGAATGGAAAAGAAGAAAAAGGGAAAGAGTAAGAGTAAGGAAGCTTATGGAGATGATGACAATGGTGATTGAATCACGCCACTTGGAATGGGGAGAGATCCAAGATGAGTGAGAAGGAGTCACCACTTGAAATAGTCTCTACTCAAGATAAGACTCATAAGAAATTTAGAGAACACTCAGGAAAATACTCTGACAGAGTTTATTTACTTCAATATCAATGTCATTTACAAGAGGAGAGACACCCTATTTATAAATATGAGTACCTTGGAGAGGAAGAGAGGAAGTGTAGGGGTGTAAATGACTATAAGCTTATAGAAACTAGCTCAAATGTGAGCACATGGAGGAGTCTTCTAGAATTTAGGTCAAAGGTGAGCACATGGGTGATCTTCTAGAAACTACTAGAAGCCTAAGCTAGCGTATTCTTCTTCTAATTGGGCCAATGTGAGCTCAATTGATTACAAATTAAACTTGTCTTAAAAAGATTAGAAGGAAAAATAATTGATACTCTGACCCATGCCCGACTGTTCTTCTCATAAGGATTTTCTGATGAATGGTGGGGCCCTGTGTCTCCACCTGAGATGTTTGACCTAACCTTGAAAAGTCATTTGGGCTCATGGTCAACTTCTTGTAGAGTTGGGTCATATCACCATCCTTGTCAAAAAAAATTTAGCCTTTTCAGCAGAACTTTGCACCAACCCAACAAAAATAAATAGTTTCTAAAATTGGTAGCTAATTAAAATCTTGGTAGCTAATTAAATACCAAATTAAAATTTATTTATCAATAATACAAACAACTTTAGATACCAATAATTTTGTTTGTCTCTAAAACAATATCTAATTTAGTTAATATAACAACTAATTATTTTTTGTCTCTAAAATTGGTTTCTATTTAATGATTTTTCTTGTAGTGTTTCGTGTATTGTCAGTTTAGTATAGATTTTAGAAGTAATAATTGTCAAGTGCATCGCGGTTGTCAAAAGTAATAATTTTCCATTAGGACAAATATCGATCCCTCAAGAAACAGTGAATTATCAAGTACAATAATCACTAAATATCAAACAGAACAATAAAAAGAGTGTTGAAGTGATTGTGTTGGCAATGATTAATAAGAAAACAAGCAAATATTTAGTTGCTTCAAGTTGGAAAAATAGGGATTAGGTTTCATCTCTCTCACTTTCATGTATTTTGATTAGCATGTTAATATTAAGTTCTTTGATTGAAATTGATGCCTGTATAAAAGTCATTTATATCGATTCCTCGCATATAAAATCCTTAAGAAAGTTCCCTAAATATTGATCCCTCACATAATTATAAGAACAACTTAGAACGTAGCTCAAACGTTAATAACAATTAACATTTTAAGTCTATTCCTAACACTCAAATATGTTAAGTATTGTTGTTTAGGTCAGAACCCTAAAAATACTTTCTATTCAGATTTAAGATTCTCAATTTGTCACAAAAATTTAGAAGTAAAACAACAATACTAATAATCAATCAAGAACATAATATTATATCTTATTAAATATCACCTCAATACATAAGAGTTCGAGCAGATTACTCATAATCCCAAATGGTAGAATTAGCCATGCATACTTCTAGCACCTTTCATTCTCCCAATTGGGTTACAATTCACTCAATGGTGTTTTCCTCTCAATTGGTACACTGGAGTTGTGCTTTTAGCCCCCTATTTAACCTAATTTACTAGGGTTAGGTGACTTCCTACGTCGCGTTGATGGGCTAAGTGATAAAACATAAAAAAAAGCCCAATCTGTTTAACGCATTCTCGCTTGAGCGAGAAAGGCGTGATTTCCGAAAATAGTCCCGGAGCATTCTCGCTCAAACAAGAATTTCCCGCTTGAGTGAGATACTCCTGTTGCAAAATTAGCTTTTTCAACGCTTTTCTCTATTCTGGGACTATCCAACTTTCTCTTTTTAGCTTAAATCATTTTCCTTTACTCCAAATCTCCAATCCTCCCTAGAAACTTGCAATTAACACCAAATTTGGAAATAAATTGCTCTTATTCAAATAAAGATCATAAAAAAATGTAAAAAGGTATAAATTCATAAATTATAGATTATTTTATATGTAAATTAACAATAAATTCTCATAAGTCCCTATATTTTAATATAAAAATTACTGAAATTAGGCACTTATCATAAAGCGGTGCTTCTTCACTCCTTCGGTGGGCCTCACCTACTTGAGCTTCGGTCCCACGTGCAAGTCCCTCCGTTGAAGTCGCACAAAGTCTTCGTCCGCACACGCACCGTTTTTGTCTACCACATGGATACTTGTTTGAGTTTTGTTGTTGTTCCATTGCTTTTTCTTTAACTGTTTATTTTTTAAGAACTTTTATCTTGTTCCAAGAATTTCTTGAATTTTTGTGAAGATTTGTTGATCTGTTTTGGGATTTTTTTATCTATGTTGAGAATTTCCTCACCTGTTTTGAAAATTTCTTATTGTTTGTCTCATATGCGTGTCGATTACGGGCGTTCCATTTTCAGGAGGCCATTGCCTTAGATTTTGGGGTGCGACGTCATAAGCTTGGCCACAACAAAAAGTGCATCAGGGTCATTTCACCCAAGTCAGGAAGCTCCATGTCAAGCAGCTCCAACTGCACACTTCCACCGTCTCCCCCTACTCAACTAATAGTTTCACAACCATCTCAGGCAGCTCGAAGGACAACAAGATCAAATGTTGCATTATCAAGACCCAACACGAGGCTTAAGTTACAATCCATGAGAGACCGCTTTTGGAAGCCATGAATGCTTTTTGAACCCACTCGTTTCTATAGATGTATATTTTGAAGAACAATTATTTTGGACTTTTGTTAATGTATGAACTTGGATAGCAAAACTTGTTAGATGTAATTTGCAAGATATTTTTGTAGGGCATTTGCAACTTGTTCTTCTTTTTGCTGTTTGATTTTTAGTGTCATCTTTTGCCAAATTTTCCTTGCTTTTAGAAGTTTCACTGTATGTAAAATATTATAGCTGCAGCACAAAAAAATGCTCTAGCTTTTATGTATATATGGAACGAAACAAAATAATATTAATTGATATATATTATGCATTTAAAACTCATTTTTAGTTTGAATTGCTGTAGTTTTCCTTATCTGTGGATGCATCCTCCAAATTTCATGATATTGCATTTTCAATCATCCTTCGAGAAGAACCAATAAAATAAATCTTATGAACTGTATGCACCAGTAATACCAAAGTTCTTTCATTCTGCACCATCAAACCAGTTTACAATTGTCTTATACAGTTCTAAGAGCAGAAGTGCACCAGTATCAAACCAGTTTTTTTTGTAGTACCTTGATTTTTGTATTAGCTTGAAATTTCTATGCCAACCACTTGCTAAATCAATTAATTCACAAAGGAAACAATTAGTTACTAAAGTGGATGATGGTTTAGATATCACTATGATGTCTACTATCCAAGTTGCATTGATACAAAACATTAAATATTTCGTTCATTCAAATTCATTTTGCATTGATACAGATTTGGGGATACATATTACATACAGGGTAAATGAACTCAACACACTAATACATATTACATGAACTCATTCAATCATAATCCCAAAATATACATTGATATGTCAGTCATGGGAATTTTAAGAAAATAGTCAACATAACAATGTTTATTACAACAACAACACACAACCCTAATAATAACATCTTAATCCACTTTCTTGACATCTTCAGACGTTTTTCCAAGCTACAAATTTTGTTTTTTTGTCTAGCAATAGTTCCATCTTTGTCATCCCCAGTGTCTTAAATGCACCATCTGAAGAAATTACATCCCATGCTTATGTCACTCCTACTCTGTATTAGACAAAACAATAACCAAAAAATTAATACCAATGCATTTTTTTCATAAACCACCATTCAATACATCTCACCTTGTACTTTGGATACCCCCAAAATTATCTCCCACCATATTTTTTACAGTTGTTGTTGTTCTCAAAACAACTAATTCCCCATAATCACAAATGGGACCAACAAAAGTCGTCCTACTCCTACCACCATGTCTAGAATTAGATCGTTGTTGTTGCACTTCCATTCGACTGCAACTGCATGATGATACAAATACAGACCTATAGGCACACATTCCCAACACAAACAAAAATACGAATGAACCCATGAACGAATCACAAACGCTATTTACTCCTCCCCCACCAACGAATCCACAACACCGGACTCCACCACAAGTGACCCTCGTATTTGTCAACCCTCGTATATGTGAAGAAGCCACCATCAAAAAAACGTTTACGATAAAACAAAAACCCTAACCAACACAATTTATTTATCTTTGTCGACCAATCTCACGCCCAAACCCTAACATCTAATCTGACATGTCTTTTACTTGACCGTCCACATAACTCATTCTCTCTGTCACATAAACATCAGTTAACGCGGTTTGGTGTAACTTAACATAAATGACCATTTTAAATACATTTTAAAAACATTGGGACCAAATTAATTTTTTTAAAAATTATTATACTAAATTAAATATTGTCTCAACCTATTAAGACCAATAAACCCTAAACCCTTATCAAAGAGGTAAAAGTTTGTTGTCATGTGTTATTGACCCGGCTAAGTGTAAGGTGGCGAAAAGTTTGATAGGTTGGCTGTAGAACCCTAAACCGTTTGGTAGTTTGGTAGGTTGGTAGTAAATTGAATTTTTTTTAACGGTAAGACTAGGATTTGGTAGTTACATTTATTTAATGACAAGTATTTACTGGCCAAAATCCTTATTAAAGAATTGTTTTTTTCTTACAAATAAGCATCGCAACGACCCACGGCGCGACTATAACCCAAAGTTTAAACGAAACGCAACTACCACCGCTTCTATCTCTGCGGACCAAAACACAGACACGTTCCCCTCCCTCTCCCCCTCTCTCTCCCCCTCTCTCTCTCCCTTTCACATGCTGCACATGCACACACACTCCTCTCAGTTTCACTTCAAACACCCTAAACCCTAAACCATTGAGATCGAACCTAATCTCAATGTTCTGAAATTCAGCCTCAAATACTGAGAAGATGCGGATTCCGAGCAATCGCGAGTTCACGAGAATAACGCCCTCTGCTTTCAGTTACCACCGTCTCAAATCCTACGTTTCTGACTGCAGAGCGGTGCTTCTTCCTTCCTTCGGTGGGCCTTACCTGCTTGAGCTTCGGTCCCACGTGCAAGTCCCTCCGCTGAAGCCGCACGAAGTCCTCGTCCGCACGCGCGCCGTTTCCGTCAACCCCTTGGACACCCGTGTGAGTTCTGTTGCTGTTCCATTGTTTTTCTTGAAATGTTCTTGAACTGTTTGTTTTTGAAGAATTTTTAGCTAGTTCCGAGAATTTCTTGAACTGTTGTGAAGATTTGTTGACCTGTTTTGGGATTTTTTTAACTATGTTGAGAATTTCTTCAGCTGTTTTGAAAAATTCTTATTGTTTGTCTCAGATGCGTGCCGGTTATGGGCGTTCCATTTTCGGGAGGCTGTTGCCTCTCATTTTGGGGCGCGACGTCAGTGGTGAGGTTGCGGCGGTTGGTGCTTCGGTAACGTCGTTGAGTGTGGGAGAACAGGTTTTTGGGGCTCTGCATCCCACTGCTGTGAGGGGCACTTACACGGACTATGCGATTCTCTCGGAGGATGAGGTTACTCCGAAGCCAGATTCACTTTCTCATGTGGTATGTTGTGGTGGTCATGCTTACTAAATAGTTAGGTTTATTTGAGTCTATGTTGGACTATAGGAGCTGTTTGCAGTCAATATGTGCACTGGTTCTGGTTATGTAAAGGTGAGGTATTTAATTTACTATGATCAATTCATAACAGTAATTAGATTTCATTATTTTCATCTTGTACACCCGTTTAACTCTCTAGAGTAATAGCTATGACAATAATATTTGTCTCTGTATGTCCAATACATTGGTTTTACCGTCACTCTTATAATTCACACTTAACAAAATTAGTGGTTTCTACATTTAGCAATTGATTATGATTTTCCCTTGTTTACTTTGATCATTGAAGCCATGCTTTTTGCTTCTTCTTTTCCCATTTTAATCTTGTAGGAAGCCAGTGCCATTCCTTTTGCTGCATTGACAGCTTGGCGCGGACTAAAATGTACAGCTAGAATAAGTGAGGGGTATGTTTTTATATTGATAAGATTATGATTTCCATCGGTGAAAATTATTTTTTGCTTATTATTCTCTATTCATTTGTTTTGTATTTCTTTATCACACACTATATGTCAGCTTGCTAAAAGCTCTCGTTCCACTCACTTATATCCTTTAGCTTATCTCAAACAGACAAAGGATATTAGTAGTGGGAGGTGGAGGAGCTGTAGGGTTGACTGCAATTCAGCTTGCAGCAGCTGCTGGATGCTCTGTTGTAACTACTTGTGGAAGTCAAAGCGTAGAGAGATTGTTAGCTGCTGGTGCAGAGCAAGCTGTTGATTATGTTGCTGAGGTAGTGTTGAAACTTCTTTTGTATAATTTTTCCAGTCATTAGTTCAGATATTTCATTTGTGACAACGATTTCTGTTGATGTTTTTTGTTTGAAAAAAGAAATCATGAAAGGGAAAAGAATAATACTTGGCATACTGGTTTGTCAAAAACGGAAAATAAGATGCTAGAAAAGGAAATAAAATACAGATTTTAAAACAGAAAATAGTTGGCCTTTGATGAATGTGGAAAATGACTGTTGGCACGTGGTCATTAAGATGATTTTTTTTTGTCTTTTCAATTTTTTTTATATTAAGTGTGAAGTTAATGAAAATAATTATAAATGTGGATAAGTGAGAACTTAGGGGGCGATTGGGAATTACTAATCTAAAAGGGTTATCTATTTAATTTTAATTGTTTAATAAAATTTATATCAAGAGTAATGGAAGCTAAGGTCTGATCTTAATTTAACTTTTTCTCTAAGAAATACAAATAAATCCTAATCCCATAAGGATTGAGTCTAATCTCTAATACTACCCATACGTGAAATTTGAGGATTAGAATATCTAAGAAATACAAATAAATCCTAATCCCATAAGGATTGAGTCTAATCTCTAATACTACCCATAAGTGAAATTTGAGGATTAGAATATGAGCCAATAATATCTAATTAACATAAACCCCAAGCCCAAATGCAATCCAAGACAAATATATACGAAAATCAGTGATTTTCTTATAATTTCATTCTGGATTGACAGGATGTTGAATTGGCTATAAAGGGGAAGTTTGATGCTGTTTTGGATACTATTGGTGTGTCAGAGACAGAACGGATAGGCATTAATTTTCTGAAACGAGGTGGACATTACATGACACTTCAGGTAGGATATGAAAGTTTATCACCTTTTTCATCCTTATCATACTTGCAGATGTACTCAGTTCATTGGCAGAATGACCTATGTTTGCTATTTCATTGAAGGGGGAGGCAGCATCATTGGCTGATAGGTATGGACTTGCTATTGGGCTTCCAGCAGCTACAGCTCTTTTATTGAATAAACAGCTTCTATACCGGTGCACTCATGGAATAGGTAGAAATGTCCAGACTATCATGTTATTTTGCTTTGCTGGCCATTCGTTTCCCTTGTAATTTCTATCTTCTGTTTGACACTGATAAGACTGCCATCATAACAGCAAGAAAAAAAATGGGTTTTTTTTATTGAATGAAACTACAAAGAAGCCTATGAATTGATACATAATTCCAAATATTTCCAGTGGTCTAAATCCACTCCTTGTACTGCTTTCCGATCACAGAATCCCCTAGGTAGCTACTGGTCTACAGTTTATAACTGAAACCAATGCTTAACTACCGACTTAATTGTTGCAATGCAAATCCGTTGCCCTTCTTTCTAACATAAGCTTGTCTATCTCTTTGACTAACTAACCTAGCTAACCACTACAAAACTAACTAATGGGCGTCTATCATACTCTCCCCTAAAATTTCACCGTTTCCTCAAGGTGAACTGCTTCTGAATGCTGGAATAAAGTCCCACTGGTGTTCTTATTGATGACAGAATCATGGTGGTGACCAAGTCAACCAGATCATTGTAGCCCGAAGTTAACTTTTAATCCTCCTAGGTTAAATACAAATGTGATTGTAGCCATTCATCTCTAATACTCTGTTTTCTGAGGCATTTTTTACCATGATACATAATGTTGTAGTTGCAGCCTTACACCTGAAGGTTATGGAGGTCATCTATCTTATTCTTTTGGGTCTGGTTGACTAGGATGTGGAGAATACTCAAGTTACTGTGACTTCCTGTTTTCTTTTCCTTTTTCCATTTTATTGTATTGGGTTGGATTTGTTAATTCCAAAAGAACACCATTTCTTTCTCCAGGATTCCAGTTCTTCAGCTTCCATGACTGAATATGATGTCAAGTGTTAATCTGCAATTTCCTTGCTGCTCCAGCCTCTTTTTCTCCCTTTGATTGTCCTTTTGTTGCTGTTCTTAATTTTTTTTTCTAGGTCCATCCACCAACTATTCTTTCCACCATGATTCTTTTCTTTGCTCTTGATTTTCATCTTCACTTCTATATTCTTCATCCAACATGAAATATTGCTCATACTTGGCTCTTTATTGCCGATACCTGTTCCCATAAAACATTGGAAACATATTCTGTGATTTTTCCATCCACCTATTGGTTGAAACTTCTACTTCCCTTAGATAACATGACCGTTTATACGAGGGTCACCTGTACTTTTTGCCAGAGTTATTTCATCATCTCTTTCAAAGATTCTATTCCTTGCCCCCAATGATTCCAATTGCAGCTTCTTTCAGGTTTTGCATCTCTTCAATTTGGTGCCGCATGTCTTCTATTCTTTCTTCAAGCTGTTGGTTTGACATCATGATGTTCCCTTCACAGATTTCCAATCAAGAATGCACCAACAATCTGTCGTGAATGCACCCAAAACTCTGGCTCAATTGCTCTTGTACCAATTGATAGAACTTGTATCATAACAGTGAGAAAGGACAATTATTATTTATTGAATGAAATTAAGGTAAAAGCCCCTAAGAAGAAAAACAAGATTCTAGATATTTGAAGAGGTCTGGATCCCTCCTTACACTGCTTTCTCATTGACATAAGTTCTCTGAACTGTTTATTGTTATTCTTGTTTGTAGGAAACTACTGATCTACAGTTCGTAACTGAAACCCACCTTAATGGGCCTAGATAGTTACAAGCCCATTTCCCTTCTTTCTAACAGAAACCCTTTGTTTTGTTGACTACCTAACTAACTTAGAGTAACATACAACAACAACAACAAAGCCTTATGTAAGTTATTACTAACATAATTGACAGAAATAATGAATATATATCACACATTGGGCCTTTGTTGATAGACTTCTATTCTATTTAAACACATCTAGAAGAAAAAAAATAAAGTAAGTTTTTTCATAAACAAAAATTAGCTCGTGTAAGTTAATCTTTAAAAGTTCTCACATATAACGTTAAATTCTTATTTTTAATCTGTACATAAGCTAATTTTAGTTTATGGAGAAAACATTTTTTTAATTTTTTTCTCCTAATAGTGTTTATGAAGAAGTTTGTCGAAACAAACTTATAGTCTTTTTGGCAAGCTTAATGTACATTTTATGCCACTCCCCTCTTGTCCATAGTTCACTATAGGCTAAAGGAGTAGCTGGGGTGGAGTTAAAATAATTATTTATTATGCTGATTGACATGATGGTTGTTTTTAATCTAAAATGTATCAGGGGAAATTTTTTCTTTCTCCTACCTACGTCACCTAAACAAAACTCTTAAGCATTGATAAAAGCTGGAGCTGAACCAACTTAATGAAAGAAATAGAAATTATGAAAATGGGTTCTGTTGTAATTTCCTTATACTCTATGCATCTGGTATTCCATTTAAGGCAAAAGCCAATGGTATACAAGCTGCTACAATCTTTATTATTGTATAATTACTCTTTGTCTTAGAATTAAACTTTCAGCAAAGAAATCAAGATAGGCATAACCCAACTAAATGCCTTGTTGTCTGGTGACTTGATTTTGATTAGCCATTGAGACTTGAATGAAAAAATCAACATAGTATTTTTGGCATATAAGTAGACATTGGTATCTCTATGATACGATTTTCTATTCACCAGAATTAAACAACAAAAGTAGAAGACATTTACTAGCATGCTAAAACTTTACACGTGTTTTCAGTTGTTAAACTGTCATACAACTTAAAAAGGCACCTTAATTATGATGACGTATAAGAGGATAGCCAGATTAAGCCTCTCTGGAAACCTTTCAGCTTCAGGTGTTTCTACATATCAGATATTCATAAATGATATCTTTGCATTTTTTTGGAAACAAATAGGGATCTATGAGATGGACAGCAATTTTGCCCTGTGAGTTGATATCAAACTTTCTTGCTGTTTGTTATGTAAATGTAGCAGAATTAAAAATATCCTGAAATCAAATCCTGTTTCGCATCTCCACCTTCCTTGTAGAAAAAGTTAAAAACACTTTGATTTGACAGTCTATTTTTTTTTTTGCGTGGTATTCCCTTTTTATTTTAATGTAAATTGTCGTTGGTGTAAGTTAGAAACCAAGGGTATTGTTTATTTCCTTGTTTTAACCTGTACTGACAAATTCCTGGTGAAGGTTTTTTTAAAAAAATGTGAAGCTAAATCTCCTTTTATTGTGATACAGAATACTCATGGACATACATGAGGGCTGACTCAGACGGTTTAAATGAGATTCGAAAGCTATGTCAAGCTGGGAAGATGAAGATACCTGTGTATAAAACGTTTCCCATAACACAAGTAAAAGATGCCCATGAGGCAAAAGACAAGAGGCTCATCCCAGGTAAAATAGTTTTGGAATTTGATTGACGTCCAGAAGCTCATCACATAGCTGCTTAAACTAGTTTTTTTCCCTTCAATCTTGGGTTCTCTTTTAATTGGAATGTTCCACATTTAATTGAAAATTTGATAGTTTTTTTCTGGGTTTTCACTTATGATAGAAACTGGGAACTCTTTGTAAATTTTGATTCTGAATATATCCGGTCATAAAAGTCTGTAAATAATTGATAAGTTTGTGACACATGGCGACCTTTCTTTACCTTTACAACTGTTCTAGTTTTTAGTCATGTCCACTTGTGTTGTTGTGGAAGGTGTTGATATGACGTTATACCTTCATAACCCCCATGTGTCAGTTGCACTCACTATCAGTAGCCAATCCATGTTCGCTTGAATTGTGACATCGAAAGAGAACATTGCTAAATTATTAGCAGAAAGCTTGTTCATTGTATTAACGTATTGTGCTACTAGGGAGTGGAGAGGTAGGCATCATTTGCTGTTGAAATGGCCAGATCTTAGGAACATTATCGGGCAGCATTTGTCTGCTTACTTTTTTAATTATTTGAACTGCTAGGAACAGGCTATTTTCCTTTCTTGATCACGTGTGGCATTCGTGATTCAAATGGTAATGAATTGAAACTTGTAACCTCACTTGGATACAACTATTCAATTATTTACGGTCTGGTGGGACACAATCTAACATGGACTGCATACACACTTTGACAAGCCCCCTAACAGTGGTCACCAAACCAGTTAGCTGGGTGGAAAACAATTATTTTGTACTTTTTGTAAAACCATAAATTAGGTCTGCACCTCTTTTGTTAATCTTGTATTATATTACCCTAATCAACTTCGTAATTATCATCGTTCTAGAAAAATGTAAAGGTACCTTAAAAAGCCTCACTGGTCACTTTACGGCATTGGCTTTACCTCAACCGGGCCTCATGCAGAAAAGCCCAAAATACCAGACAAAGTTAAAGTGTTCTGCTATGTAAGTCCATGAATATTATTGCACAATCTGCTTTTCATAGACGTTTTTCCATAATGCGTTCTTAGTATCAGTTTTGTCAAGTTGTGTTAGTGAATGGTCAAACCCCTTCTTTTTAAGTAACCTTGACCCACGTATTAAGTTGGTTATCATTCAGCTTTGGAGTTAGGATCATGTGACCGAGGAGTTGTGCGTGCTTCTCTGAGTGGGTTTCCATGTAGCTGGACCACACCTCTAACCTAGCCCTATTAAATGCTTTACCTTGTTGCATGTGTCGTCAGTGTTGAGATGATGGTTAAAGGGTGTTCAACAATCTCTGATTTTAAACTAAAATTTAATTAACGGTCCAACTAATGAATGCAGTAACAGTATTAAAAAACAAAATATTATCAATTACTATAATGTTTAATTTATTCATTTTCAAGTTAATTGTGGTCTAGATGTGCTAGTTTGTTTGCATTATTTGGCAGGCAAATGACTAACCTATTCAAATAGCTGCATTACATTTTAATCATTAAAAAAATGCTAATTGGTTTTAAAAATATTTAATCTAAAAATGATTGTTAAGTCAGTTGATAACATTTTGACAAAGGCAATGAATGAATGAATGGATTTCTCTGCCACGCGTCACATGTGCGCAGATTTCTATGATATCCATGGGAAGCATAGTAAACGGTACAGTCCTTCGCAAATGGGGTCCCTATGTTTGTTTCAGAATCTTGCATCTACTCTCCTTTTCATGCGCGTGCCTGCACTCTACTAGACTATATCTTTTTTTCTTGCCCTGGTCTCTCCTTGACATTCTTTGTTCAATTCAAACATGGTAAAATTGTTGACTTTTTTAAAATGATAAGTAATGTTCAATCTATTGAAATATGACATTAAAAATACATAATTATTCAAATTATTTTATTCTTAACTTTCACATCCTTCTACTAGCTTCAATCACCACCAAAGATGTATCAACGTCAACAACTATGAAACCACCACCATCAACCATGTCTTCGTCAACAGCTGTAATTCTTTTCTTGAAATTTACACATGCATTCGTTGGTAATGGAATTCTCAGTCTTCCATTGCACAACATTTGAAATTTTGTAAGACAGTATTAAAATATTTAGACAAAAAATTGAAATATTTGCTGAAAACAGAACAATTGGGTCAAATGTAACATGAATTGAAAACGGTAGTAAAAGGCGCGTGTCGCAAAAGAAAAGCAGTGATGAGTGAGATAGGGGAGCAACAAGTGAAGGGATGATTGGAGCCAAAGAAATTGCAAAGCTTGTAGCGTGTGGTCACGTGCAATGCACCTTCCCACGTGACGTCTTTCACACACACCCTTCTTCCACCTTCTTATTTCGTATCTGCCACTCGCACCCCATCATTTCTTAATTTCCAAATAATCTAGTTATTTTACCATATTTTCCCTCCCCTAAATAACCTACTAATTTTCCACTCTCCCATTCTAAACACATCATTAACACCAAACTAATATATTCATCGTTAAAGTTCATGAAGTATATTTAGTGTGCCGTGAAAAATGATGAGAAGTTTGAAAAACAAGAAATAATAACAATGACAGTGTGTTTGTATTGTGAAAACTGAGTGAGAGAAAAAGGGAGGTGGGAAAGCAGAAAAGGCAGGCATTTGTTACAGACCAACATTGTACGAGCAGAGTACAGGTTTGGTGGTTTAGTATTTACATTTACACTTACAAAACAATAGTATTACCACTGCACCTCTCAGTTCTCACACCACACGGATGGACACATGAATTCTGTGAAAGTGTCATCAACTTTTATATTCCCGAGACCAAGGCCTTGTCGCTCATTTTCCTTCCTCTCCTTCTATCGTCTATCTGGCCACGTTCCTCCCCACACTATTTTACTGCCTCCTACTACCTATTACAATACATCTTTATAACATTTTTACATCTCAATTTGGATCACACACTCATATACAATTCATTCAACTTGATGTTCTTCTTGATTCCAACCATTTCCCATGAGGCCACCTGCGAACAACATTACTTATCATTATCTACAGCGACAATATACTCCATTATTGCACAATACAATCTTATAAAAATGGGAAATCTTGACGGGTGAATTAAGAAACTTGATCAAGTATATGAGTTATGAATTAGTTTGCATGTTAAGTGCTCGGTATGCAATAGTTTCGTGTTCAAGAAAACCATTAAAAATATTATTATATTTTTATGGACACTCCAATTGAGTGTTGGTCCAATTCACACTTTTTTTCTTTCTTTCTTTCTATCTATCACATTATGGTAGTGCTTATTGTATTTATTAAATACATATCATCGATCATATTTCTAGTTTGTAGGCATTAATTACCTATTAAGAATACAAGTAACAAAGCTAATCAAATTATTTGACAGATTTCCTTAACATTCAATGCGGCTGATAATGCTTCTGATATTGACAAATAAAATATGGTTAGGTGGGCTTTTCTTTTTTTCTTTTTTCCCTCTCATAAATAGCCGTTGGGTGGGTTTTGTTACACAAGTTTTATTGGTTGTTGTGGTTGCTAGTTGTTGGTTAAGATTTTCGTACCATTGTTTGGTAGTGTGCTAGTGTTTTCACATAGGTTTTTATTAAGGCAAAAGCTATCTATATTTAGGGGATAAAAACACACATTATATCCAGAAACGATTTTAGAAGATTTCAACAATCATGATCTAAAATAGTAGCATTGGTTTTACCGAAACGTCTAATAAACACATATATTATTCACGATATGAGGCCAAAATCTCCTTTATTCTAGTCTTACAAGAATATAAACTCTTTATCTATTCCTTTTCCTGTCAAATTTCTTTTCCACTCACACACTCACACAGCACCTTTCTTTTTCTATTATTTTCCCACTGCTTTCTGTCTTTACCAAAGATGTTGATCTGCCAAAAGTCTCGTGCACGCAGATGATTTTTCCCCTTTTCTGCTGAACACGGAGACGAACCTTGAGACTTGAGTACTTCACTAATAACAAGTATCATTCAAGATTCATCCCCCACTTCATTTCACCATACATGACATGAGTCATACCACACTATCCCATTCTCAAATACCAAGTGCTCCCTCGAATCTTCCCATCAAAAGAAAGATATTATAGTCATCTTAGAAGAAACCACTTCTGAATCAATGAATCTGGGGGAATGGATTAGCCCTCCGCAATGCATAGTTGCACGATAAGGTCACAGATTATGTAGGAAAATGTGAAAGATGAAAGGAAGTTTTATTTTACTTAAATATAGAACTTAATTGAGAACATGCGTGTAAAAAATAAAAAAATAAAGAAAAAGCACCAGTTGGCAACAAGACCCTACCCTACACTCTAGCCACAGTGGGTTACATTTTGATAAAGACAAACAGCATTTCGTCATCTTCCATTAAACACTTTCCTCTCTCTCTCTCTCTCTCTATCAGACACACTCTCACTCACATAGTAGCCACCTTGCAATCTGTTACTGAGGATAATAGGCCACTCCAACTCACAACCAAGCAACGCTAAGCAATCTTTCATTTATTGACTGTGCTTTATAGAGCTACCATCCCAAAAAATCAGCTCTTGTGTCACACAATGGCCATGCCATGACTTGGCAAGTGTTATTCTGAAACCAAATAAAAAGAAAAAAAGAAAAAAATGGAGACAGATAGAGAGAGACCCCATCGCAGCACAAGTAGCAATAGCAGCAGCACAAGCGAGTTGTTTGTTTGCTTCACTTCCCGTTTGTCCTCTTCATCCATGAAGCTCTCTTCTAAGTCCATTCTCAGCCCAAGCCGCAGCAGAGACCCTCCTCAGATTTCCCTCTCTTCTTCCCTCAGCAGGAGGCTCAAGAGCAATGGCAGCATGAAGGGAGGCCAAGCCTCTCCCATGTTCCCAACTGCTGGCAAGAGAAGAGGGTGTGGCTTTGAGAACCCTGAACCTTCTTCTCCCAAAGTCACTTGCATTGGCCAGGTGAGGGTTAAGACCAAGAAGCAAGGGAAGAAGATAAGGGCAAGGTCTAAGAGGAGAGGGGAGGCTAGCTTTAGGAAGGCTGAACAAGGTGGTGCAAATGCCAATGGAAATGCAAATCCTAATGCAGATCTCACTAGACAAAACAGCCAAGGGTTTCAGCATCATCAGAACTGCTTGAAGCATAGGAATCAGAGATGGGTGCATCTTCCCTTGACAATATGTGAGGCCTTGAGAGAGTTCAGCTGCTTCTTTCCTTGCAGGTCTTCTTGCATGTCAAGTGAGAAGAAGGATAAGGGTGGTGGAATGGAAGGAGGAGGACTTGTGAGAGAGGGTTCATGTGGGAATGGACTTGGAAGGTGGCTGGTGGCTTTGCAGGATGGGGATGGGAAGGGAAGGGGGATTGAGTTGGTGATGGAGAAAGAAATGGAGGATGAAAGAGAGAGAGGTGAGAGGAGCCACAGCCAGAGGAGGCATGTGTTTGAGGACGTTGATGTTGATTTGGTGGTTGGAGAGGAAGAAGAGAAGAAGAGTCAGGACGTGGTGGGAGAGGAAGAAGAGAAAGCAAGAGTTAGCATATGTATTCCTCCAAAAAATGCTCTGTTGTTGATGAGATGCAGATCTGATCCAGTCAAAATGGCAGCTCTTGCTAACCGTTTTTGGGAATCACCTGTTCACAAAAACAAATGTCAAGAAGAAGAAAAAGAAGGGGAGGAACATGACGACGATAGTGGGGATGAAGATGAACAAGAAGTAGAAGATGATGATGACAAAGAGCAACCCATCAAAGTGAAAGAAGATGACCAGCAACTACAAGAAGAAGAAGTTGAAGGAGAAACCAAAGAAGATACCATTTGCGAAAGAGGCACAGAAACTATGGTGGTGGTCTGTAAAGAAGAAGAACAAGCCGGGAAGGAAAGCTATGAAATTGAAAACGGAGAAAACCTAGAAAGCAATGAATTTCATGAAGTAAAAGAAGAGGAAGAAAAGGATGACCTAGAAGCAAATGAAAATGCCATTGACAAAGGTGAAACTTTAACACATCCTGAAGCTCATTCAGATCTCGACAACCTTAAAACCGAAGAAAAAGAAGTTAATCTGCAAGAGGGTAAAGAAGAAGTGAGAGAAAACAACGAAAGCTCAGAACTTTCTTCCACCTCAGAAACGTTCACAGCTTCAGAACCGGAAAACGACGACGCAGAGCCAGAAACAGAAGCAGTGACGACCGAAACTTCAGAAGTGTCAACGGAGGAGGAAGAAGAGAAACTGACTCCAGAGAGTGAAACGCAAGATCCGACCCGAGACCCGAATTCGGATCCAGAGTCAAAGGAGCGAGAAAATGGGTCAAAGTGCGAAGATAGAGGAAGGGAAACATTGCCGGAGTGCTTGTTACTGATGATGTGCGAGCCGAAGCTGTCAATGGAGGTGTCCAAGGAGACGTGGGTGTGCAGCACCGACTTCATACGGTGGCTACCGGAGAGACCTGTGCCCGCAGGCGGCGGCAAAAGGCTCACCGGAGAGACGTATACGAAGTCCAAGCCGAAGCCGAAGCCTTCTCCATCGCTTATGCAGCCGCCACGGTCGTCGTGCTCTTTCCCGGCGGTGGGCGGCGCCGCCGGAGTGTCGATGGCGACAATGATTGAGCAGAAGCTGATGGGGTCCAAATCAGGTAATGGGTACGAGCCGTTTGTGCTCACGCGCTGCAAGTCGGAGCCGATGAGGTCATCGGCTAAGCTGGCTCCGGAGGCTTGCTTTTGGAACAACAGGAAGCTTGAGCCGCACCCACCCGCAGCTCAGCTTGGGGTCGGCGCGCCGGCTGGTGTTGGGTTTTGATTTTCATTTTAATTCTCTCTTCTCCAAATCTCAAATTTCCTTTTTTTAATTGACAAAATAATCAATTGTTGTTATTATTATGTGTAGATTAATGCTAAACTTTGGGCAGCTTTGGTAAACTAGGATTTTGAGTATAGTCCTATTTTGGTGTTTTTAGAATGTAATCCTCTGTATAAATAGTTTTAGTGATGCAATTTGTTTTTGGGTCCATAATTACTCGTTTTATAATAAGAGTTTTAATTTACTTTTGCATTATATTAACTAGTAATTTGATATGCTGTGGTGCATGTTGTATTTACTTGTGTGATGGTTGGTATATTTGTTATTGTTAGTTGGAACATATTATGGAGGAGATAATGGAAGTGGTTGGAGGCTTCAAGTATATGCGTGCACTGAAGGGCTTGAAAATAGAGTGAGAGTGGCATTTTGTTAAGGTTGTTGTGTCTGCTTGTCTAATGCTATAATTAGGTTGGAATTTGTGTGGACTTTGGTCAATGGTCGTTCACTGTTTTAAAGAACTACTGCTCTGTGATTAAGCTTCTATTTGTATAATGTGTTGTTGTCATTATCAAGTCTTCATGGTAGTTGCATGTGTAATGGGGAATTGCATTACAGGGAAAACACAGTCAAACCACAACTTTGACTGCTGCACCTCAATATATTCTTCTCTCCCTTCTTTTTAATCATCATATTTTGGCTGATTTTTATTTATATTAATTAGCTTTTTTATTATTTAATTTTTAAATAAATGTGACTTATTAGTTTGATTTTGGTTTGTATCTTGTATAACGAAATCGTCTCTATGGTTAATTAAAATCGAGCAAATTTGTTAAAGGACAAAAAAAGAGATAGTAATTAAAAAGACCATTAATGATCCAAATAGGCAATTAATCATGTTGGAAGTTCTTAAGTAACTTTTGGGAATAAATGACCTTCATAAATCATGTTACTAATGATTTTTATCTTACATCAATTTTATTACAAGTATTTGTTAGTAACTCTCGAATGAATACTCTTAAAATAGTATTAATTAATTGGAATTCTTTTGTTTTATGGATATGATTTACAATAGTATCTACTTACAACCAATAACTATTTCAGAGAATTGATTTTGGAATCAAATCAATTTTTTTAATAATGCATGCTAAAGACAAACATTAATAATCAACTTTATAAAGAGCCTTTGTGATCTTTTAGCAAAGCAAGCATTTGGTTTGTAAAAGTGTGTTACATTGTAATCTTGAATGAGTTTGAGATAAATATTAGTTAAATAGCTTGGTGGGAAAGTTTGAGCTTTTGAAAGCAACTACACTAAGGTTAAGCTGTAAAGTTGGCATTTTGTCTTTCTCTAGTAGAACTGTCTCTCTGTCCATTTGCATCTGCAGAATTTCAAAACGTTTTCTCAGTTAATAATGGACTGAGAAGCACAATCAATCCCCAAGCAACCAAAACTATATTATGATTATCTTATGCAAGCTTTTCTGAGATTCTTTGAGAGCAAATGTTGGAAAAATTCAGTAGAATGAATTCTGAACAAGGATTACTTTGAATAAAAAATCTTAGAGTAATAAATTGATGTTTTTCTCTATTTATATATTGTTTTTACTTAATATTTTTCTTTAATCTGTGACTTTTAACTTATCTTGAATTTTCAATGGCTTTTCCCTTTTTCTATTTCTTTTCAATAGATAAAGACAAAGCCAAAGCCAAACAAATCATTTTCATTCATTTAATTTACTTATTGGATTCACAGTGTTTGAGGCACCTTCTCCTGTGTTTAAATTTTGACAGATGATATTCAATTTACCACTCTTTCTTACTCTAGTTCCATATGTTCTTTTGCGACCCCTTACAAAATATCAAAATATCTTTTTTATCTTGTGTCATTTCTATATTCTAAATTTAGAAGTTAATCTCAAATTCGAAAATAATTTATGAATTATGTAATCCATAATATATTTTTAGAATTATGTAATCCATAATTTACGAAGGAGTCCTTGATACGTAGCTCGTAGTTACACACGAAAAACAATTTGGTCAACCGGCAAGAACATATTACATAATCTGGAAGCTAATTATGATTTTGGAAAAAAATTTCTAATTTACATAATTCAAAATATTACAAAGCAACATTTTTGAAATACCAAAAATTTATGGAGATCAGATAAGAACATATGGAGGTAAAAAAGAAGAAATCTCAATTTACCTGAAATAGCTTTCTTTCAAGTAAAATAGCTTTCTTTCAAAAAATACAAACTCTTTCATTTAAGGTTAACTAAGATTTTCTCTTTAGTAAAAATTTTAAAATATTTAAGATCTATGTAAGAAACTTTTTTTTTATTTCATAAAAAGATAGGGTTTGAGTTGTTGATTATATGTTTAATAACTACTACTATCTATATAACATTACACACAAGCTAGTTTCAAAATGTACTCTTCAACTTGTTTTATTTTGGTATATAGACACATTTCACAATCTAACACCAAAACAAGAAAATTATCTTAAGAACTCTTCCAATTTTTTTTATGTATTAATATGAATTTGTAGTGTTTAAAATCCTGTGAAGGTGGAATATGAGGCGTAAAACCAAACCACATTGAGAGAGTTTCTTCTTGCTTAAGAAGTTTGGTAATCTCATTTGCTTTATTACATGGGAAAAAGGTAGAGTGATTGGGAATCCTGAGTTGAAAATGGACTAACAGAGAAAAAATGGAAACTTAGAAAAATTTATACGCAAGAGCATATTAATCTTGTCTACTAAATTTTACCTTGTGTGAATAGTTAAAATTTATTTTAGTTAAACATTATTTTGATCTCTTAACATAAGATTGAATAATTAATGCAATATTTTTTTTAGCATATTCTTGATTCGACACTCTTGGAGAAAGAGAGAATATGCAGGGTCCTCCACTATTTCTAATTATGACCTATTGAGAAATACTTTTTAGTGAGAATAAAAAATGTTTTATAATATTTACATAGAAAAAAAATTCTTTTAAATACAAAATGTCATGGCAAAAATAACCGAAATACTTATACCTTTATAAGTTATAATTACTCTTTATATATTTTTCATATTTTAAAAAGTAAAAAAATAAAATGACTAAATTAATACTAATTTATTATTTTTATCTCTTATAAGTTTGTATATATATATATATTTTTGGGAACAATACCTTTTTTATGAGAGAAATAAAAATTGTTAAACTATGTTAATATAAAAAAATCTAACCCTAACTCTAGTTATTGTTAGATCTTTTCAAAAGGATACATTATTCAATATCAATGGGACCAAGAACAATCCATATAAGAAACTAAACATCACGTCTTAATTAAAACTTTAATGAATTTGTGGATCTTCTCAATCTATTGATATAAATTATTACAAAGACAATCGTCTACAACTTCCTATTTGGTACAAATAATATTAAACTCATAAAAATCACATAGTGTTTATTATATGTTTACATTCGATTTTAGCTCCTTACCATTCAAAATCTTAACCATTTTTATGATTCTGCGAATTATGAATGTCACAAACTCAGGCATCTCTAAGTAAGAGTCTTGGATTGGAGTTCTTAGTTTAATTGAGATATTAAGTTGGGGTGAAGACATGCTTTAGATCCAGACACAATGCAAAGGTTCCAATTTAAAGCATTTGTGTAACATGAATATGTGGCAGAGGCGAATGACAACACTGCTACAATGCACATGAACTATTACATTTGCAAGAACACGCACTTATAGAGCAAAATTCCAACAATGGCTCTAGTTGATCATAATATAATAGAGCACTTATATATTACTTTGACAAGTGGATAGAATTTGTTGACCTCCATTTTAACTTCACTATACTTACACCTAGTAACTACTTCTTCCTTCCAGCTGCTCAATTCAGTGTTATGTATGGTATTCTCAAAGGACAACTTTGATGAATTTTACTGTTCAGTATTTTTACTTTCAGTTGATTTGACGGTATTCTCAAATGTTGCAAGATATGTGAAGCCATTCGATGAAGTCCTGCAAAAAATTGCCATATGATTGCTAGGTCAGGTTCTTTAAGAAAAGTACAGAGGGTCCTTGATAGAAAAAAAGTGAATGAAGGTACCTTATGGTGATAGCATTTCTATGAATGAATATGACACAAGGTAAAGTGCTTATTGTATACAGAGAGAAATTGCAATTGCCAAAAAAATTAGGGTGTGGTGGAGAGGTGAGGAGAAGTGAACCGCAAATCATTTCAACAATAAATAGATAGCAGCCACTACCTCAAACATCTTCAATGGTTATCATGGATGTAAACTCATGTAGAGCATCAATGTTTCGTTTTTTGAATACAGGGAAAACATTGGATAAACACCCTAACTATGCGGATGGGTTTAGGGTTTGAAGAACCATGAGTTAATCCAACCCCACACCCTGAATTTACATTTCCAAATAATTATATATAAACCATTGAAAAAAGTGAGTCATTTCCGATGTGGGACTTGTAAATTCTATTATTTCCAAAAGTCTTAATTTTGTTTGTAGTATCGCCTACCCATCAGAGGAAATCTCATGTTCTCATTCCAGGTAGGTACACAATTCCTGATTTACTTTTATTTTTCTCATTTTGTCATTTTACAATTATGGATGCACAGCAGTACATATTTAGTATTGGTACAAGGGCTACATCACTTTACAATGCACTGAAATTATGTTTCAAACAAGTACATTCACCCTGGTTTCTAGCAAGTACACCGACCCTGGTTAGACCCGTTATTAAGAGTAATATTATAACTGTAATAAGTGTCGCTGTCCACAATTTATAACCTTGGTTTGAACTCAACATGGCAAGCGGAAGTTCACATGATTTTGACTGTATGCATATATAGCTAAGGATTCTGAAGTTACGAGTAAAGTGAGTTAAAGAAATTTAATAAAGATTCCAAGTTTATTTTCTGCCCAACAGGATTAAATGTCTGGAATAATTGGAGTGGTTGTGTTGGAGAATCCTCATGACACATACTCATGCTCCTGCCAACATTGGTGGTGATTGTTCTCTTGAAATTCCTTTGGTTTTATTCTCTAACTGAATGTAATGATTTCTAGGGAAGAGTGCGAGTTTTTTTTTAATTTTTTTTGGATATTCTTTTCTCATGACTTTTATATGCAGTGTCTGAATGAAGCATGCTTCTGCCATTGATATTTCGGAGTTTGACAAGTTAATCCATCTGGAAATTTAATTTGGAAGCTATTCATGGGATTTGTTAGTTAACTTGCTTCAATGTTCCCACAAGCTGGAAGTTCTATTGATTAACAAGGTTTGTTGAGTTGAAAATTGACTTTTATTTTATATTCTATCTGAGAACATTTGGTATCTGTCATTGCAGAAATCACAAAAATATGCAAAGGGACATGAGTCAAGATGGAGGCATCCACTTCTTGTTCCTGAATGCCTTGTACATCTCAAAACGCTATGCCTTAGAGAATATCAAGGATTAGAAACTGAGTTGGATTTTGTAAGGTATATTATGCAAAATGTTAGTGTTAGAGACAATGACTATCAACTTATTAAGATCCTTAGGTTCAGAGGAAAAACTTAAAACTTGCAACCATTTATCTAAACTTCAAAGGAACTTTGAAACCTGTCATATTGTATTCCATTAAATCTTATTCTCAAAAGGTATGTTTTTGGTGGGCTTATATTGGGAAGCTTTGCTCAACTAATTTTCTCTTTTCTCTTCTGTATGCCGATATGTGATATGAATATATAACAGAGTTGATTATAGTTGTAGTAGAAACATTGATTATATTTAGGCTTGCCTCTGGATAGAACAATTTTCCGTTCATTTTAATGTATTTGAGTCGTTAATTAAAATTAACTGCCCTGTTCTTATGAATATTGTTCAGAGCAGGAAAACCAAGTACCAAAAGTATTAAGTGCAGAAATCTTTTTCTAATAGAGATGTTACGAGCAATTTGTAATCATCAAAGTTTGACTGAGCCTATTTTGATCTGGACTGCCTTTTTGTTTCAGGTTCTTTCTGTTATTGTGAAGACTTCTAGTTGGTCTAGTAGATCAAACACTTGGCTCTCTAAGGCTCATCATGGGCTGTAACATGAAACTTGTCCCAGCCCACGAATTCATCCTGACATGCTGTTAATAGGGAAAAATCTATAACCGACTGCTATTTCTTGCATACTTCATTGTTCATAGCAACTTTCTTCTGAGAAATTATAAGTGCTCTTCAAAATCTTGTGCAACGTCTGCACAACATTGTAAATTGTTAAATACTTATAAGTTATACCTTGTTGTGAAAGTCATAATTCGCTGTTCAGGATTTATGTATTATAAATCGGTAGATTGTTTTGGATAATCATTATATATGCTCATAGAATAGAAGGAGCATACATGATTTGTATAGCAGAACAAAAAGCCAAAGAGTTACTATTATTATCAATGTTATTTTTTCTGTTCTTAGGCAATTGTTACAAAGAATTGATCAGTAAAGTATGATTATGATCCAGGTTCAGGATTTGAATGCAATCAATGGCTTTTCTCAGCATTCCTGGTGTACGTTTGAAGCCACTGCTCTAGCCCAAAACTTGATCTGCTGTTTCATGTCACCTGCAGACTTATTAGAAGCCCAATTTGGAATAGGAGCACAACTTTGCACCAACCATGCCTCCGATAAGTATGGTCTCCTTGCGGCCTTATCTTCTTCTGTTTCATCTCTTTTTTTCTCTTGCAAACCAGGTAGTATGTTAGCTAAACTTGGACTTAAGGTTTCTTTCTCAAATGAGAATCCCAAATCCTTGAACCCCTGAACCTCTTCATATTCAAGATCACTTAAGCTTCTCCTCATTGTTTTCTGATTCAGGTACCTGCGTCTCATCTCCATAATACCCTCTGTGTTGAAGTTTTCAACCTCAGTCTTTTTTGCTGGTCTGCATCTTGGAATGCTACAAGTCTGTCATGCATAGCCAAAACAAAAATGTGAGGACTGAAGAGTTCACTTCAACACATTCAAATCAACCTGAATTTGGAAGTATATATATGTTTTGAAATTTACTTCCTAAAAAACTATGGACTTTTCTTAAAGTAGCATTGTAGCAGCAAGCTAGACACACTGCCTGTCCTTTTCTTATGATATGATTTTACTTATGCCAAAAACTTTTGGCCTTTATGGCCATGCTGTAATTGGTGCTGGCCACACTAAAAGCAATCATAAACTTTATAAGGGACAGAATCTTATACATTCAGACTCTAAATGAAAAGGAGTCTATTACTTAATATCTTACAAAATCAGATGATTGAAGTACCTTAGAGGTTTGCCTGGGGGGCAGGATGTCAATATGGGTAGGTGTTGATGGTTGCTTGTGGGATCTGCCAGTCCCAGTATCATTTACTTGGAACTTTTCCTCTCTCCCTAAGGATGGAGGCAAAGATGGTGTTCTTAGCAGTTTGCTTTTCCTTCTTCTACAATCACTGTCATGTTGTCCTTTCATCTGTGCATTACGAGGTTTACAAGCTGAATGAGACACCACAGGATCTGTTGGTTGGTGCACCAATTTGCTTGTAGTAGTAGTACTGCTTCCTTTTTGGCCTTCTTGTTCTTCTCTCAATCTCAATGGTGGCATGGATGGTGCTCTCTGGATCTTCTTGGGATGAACAAAAGCACCACTGTTTGGTGGTTTCCTTGGTGACTGGTAAGAGGACACACAAGAGTCTTTCACTAAAAAATCCGGGGGGCTTATTAGGCCAGTGGAAGGGTAAGGATCAGAGTGACACCTTGTCATCGTTGGTGTTATCTTTAACAAGTTGTCAAAGAACCAGCACTCCTCCAGAAGATCCGCAGCTTCCATTTTTTCTTCTTTGCAAAAAGAAGACTCACAAGCAAGAGTTGCCAATTGGCTCCATTAGTTTCCACTATTCCAACTGTCACCCTTTAATGTGTTCTGAATTTATATGGAGGCTTTTTTGCATCTGTAGCCATTGAATTCTTATTAAATTAACTGAATGTTGTGCACACATTTTACCAATAAAAATCCTCAAGCTGAGCTTTCTTTCTAGATAAGCCATGTGAGATATGAAACCATGTGCTTTAGATGTCCTTATTCATTGTTTAGCTACAAAGTGCTTACTGTTCAAAAACCAAGTGTTATTTAATACAAAATTGGATTTCCCAAAGGCATTTGATGAAGTGAAATAATAGTTCTGAGATGGATGAGTGCAGACAGGGCAAGTGGGGCCATGGGCATTCAAGCTTCACAACAAAAAAATAATAGATAGGGACGATTTCTTTGGGATTGCCTTTATCATGCCAGCACATCCCCATGTGCTCTGGTTTTTTGTTTATGCAGCCACTTCACATCACAAAACAAGTTAAATTAATCATTGTGTTTGGTTTTGTTTGACTACTGCAACATTATTTGGCAATTGTGTGAAAAGGTTTCATTATTACGTTATTTTCTTTTAGATTTAAATATCTTTAAACATATTAAAATCTTAAAATTGATTAATCATAATAGTTCTTAGCATGCAGTTTCTGAAGATCTTCATTCCTTTGCCTAGGTGTCTGTGTGGCTATATGTTTAGTGTTCATGACTTTTGCTGTGTCTACAACAATTCACACCATCAGTGTTCTTAGCTGTCTAAATATTACGAGCGTATAAAAAAATACAGCAAACTAATGAAATTAAATTAAACTATTAATTTAGTTGAGTTTGGTAGAGGAATGAAACCAATTATTTAATCAAATCTAGGTTGATGCTTAGTTAAGGAAGATGCCAAAAACCTATCGATTAGCCACTCTAGAATCTTGACCAGTTGGCCCCTCTAGCTAGTTTGTATTATTGAGTTTGATTCGCAAATAAAATTATAAAAAAATGATTTTGGTGTTTTTTATTTCTATTTTTTTGTAAATTCTTAAAAATTAAGAAAGATTGATTGTTTCAATGAATAAAAAATAAACTAAAATAATATAGTTCTTCCAGTGACAATGTACGTTAGGGGAAAATCAATTGTTTTTGGGTTACATTCAGAAGTAATAGCATATGTTTGTAATTTTTAATTTTTTAAGGTTAGATGAGATTCCATCACAAAACCAAACATGATAACAGTAAATATTAAAAATTAACATCTTCATTTAATCATATCACTCCTATTATAAATATATATTTCATTATTTTTTTCTCGGTGATTAAAATATTATTATAATAAGGTAGTTAAACGGGGTGTATGCTTTATAATAATTGTTAAAATATCATTTTTTTTTCTTAAGTAAAAGCATTTTTCGGAAACTAAAAACTCTTAATGCCAAATTTACTACAAAATATTTGTTGGTGTTCGTTTTTATTAGGCCGAATTCTTTGAAGAGTATTTCTTTCTCTCCTTCGATCTCTAGGCTTCTTGACTTCTATCAATCATTATGTTATTTCGTTCTTGTCAGTGGTGGAGGATACTTGCAAAGATACTCCAACGCTCAAGTTAGTTCGAGTACGATTCGCAAGTGTTAGGGTTGATTAAAAATTACCTGTGTCTCTTGGTGTCTCTCCTATTTATACCTTTTGGTTGGACCTTTGGTGTTATGGGTCCGCGCGTAAGGACTAGAATAGGTCATTATGCTTTTAATTAGGCTTTGCAGATAATCTGGTGTGTTATCAATTAATGATGTCTTAGGGGGTCTCTTGTGGTTTTTGCAAATTATGCGGAGAGCCCGAGAACATTGTCGGCATACTGTTGGCTTCTTGGCAGTCCAATAATACACTTGTCCCTCAAGCTCGAGTGAAATTATCTTATAATGGAATGCATAGTCTAAACTTTTGAGGTCATTTGAATGAAAAATCCATTTCTTTGTCTTGCTTAGATATGGTGCTCAAGGTGCGCCATTGAGCGACTGAAATGCCAACTATCCGTCATCTCGTCCCCCAGGGATATGTGCCCCCAAGCCTGAGTAGAGGAACTCTACGTAGGGTCTATACTTTATGTTATTTTTGAAAGAAAAATTCATTTCTTTCTCTTACTTAGATATGGTGCTCAAGGTGCGTCGTTGAGTGGTCGAGATGCTGACTATCCGTCATCTCATCCCTCGAGCTATATGCCCCCTATGCCCGAGTAGGGGAACTCTACGTAGGGTTTATAAAGCGCTCGTGGTTGGATGTGACGTGTGTCAAGATGTGCAAGGTCATGCGATCTGGGTCATTGAGACTCGTGTGATCCAAAGGCTTAGATTCATAGCGACTCGTATTTGCCACTTCTGCTGCTTATAAAAAGAAGTAGTAGTGGGATCCTTATTCTACGCTTTTCCTATAATTTTGGTTTGAGATTTCAAGATCATGGTTCGAGTGTTAGGGTTGATTAAAATTTACCTGTGTCTTTAGGGTGCCTCTCCTATTTATACCTTATGGTTGGACCTTTGGTGTTATGGGCTTGAGCATAGGGCCCAAAAGGGGCTCAATTACGCTTTAGTCATGCTTTGCAGATAATTTGGCATGTTACTGATTAATAACGTTTTAGGGTCTTTTGTGGTTTCTGCAAGTTATACCGAGAGGCGTTGTCGACATAATGTTGACCTCAAAGCATTCTGGTAGTACACTTGTTCCTAGGCTCGAGTGAAATGATCTTAGAATGATATGCAAAGTCTAATCTTTTGAGGTCATTTGAAAGGAATGCGGAGGCTAAAATGTAATGATCTTAGAAGAATAAGGAGACCATGACGTTTGTAGAGGCCGCAAATCCCGTCACGGTGGTTCTCGCCCCCAAGAGCTCTTGTCCCCTGTACTGGACCAGACTTCGGACATCGGCATTGACATCGGACATCGACACCTGTGGAGCAGGTCGGCTCGATCGTCTGGTTGCAATAGTGGGCCACGTAAGTGGCCTCCAGAGATGTGTGTGTTAAAGCCCGTATATATGAAAGGCTTGGTAAGCGAGAAAGTGCATTGATGAGAATCAAAAAGATGTTATCAATAGAAGAAATGGACAAGGGCCAAAGCATTTAAAGTTCTTCTTATTAGTCTTTGCAAAAGATGAGGCCCAAGCCCAAAGCCCAAGCACAAGAAGGTCCAAGCCCAAGAAGCCCAAGTCCAAACCATGAGGGGCAAGGCCAAGCATTAAATAAAAGAGCATCATTTGAATGACTCTTGTAGGATGTGTGGATATTAAATAAATAGGTGTGAATGTATTAGAGAGAGTCACATTGTCCATGTGACTTAGTAGGGGGGTGTAGGTGTAGTTTTTAGGAGGTGTCATAGTAGAAAAATGTCACACCTCCC
>Ga0123341_1000139_pt1 | contig 33807 bp, 11 predicted proteins | sample Turbeapinknodule_FD_89959 | JGI IMG/M metagenome (GOLD analysis project Ga0123341, IMG submission 89959) | Root nodule microbial communities of legume samples collected from Mexico - Turtle bean Mexico pink nodule | ecosystem: Host-associated > Plants > Roots > Nodule | place: Mexico: Nepantla...
GTCTTTCACTTATTAAGTTATTAAATAAGTCTAAGTTTTTTTTAATTGTTAAGTAATTTTTTAATACTAATTTAGCTTCTTATTTATGACATATAAATAAGGAGAAAAAACCTTATTTAATACAACAATAAAATTCAAAGGAAAATTAAAGGAAAACTACATTTCAGTTATTAAATGAAAGGTTATTAGTGTAATTTGTTATTACGTCATAGTTTCATAAAAATTATAGTATGTCATCATTTATTTGTTATTTGTGTATTCTAGATAGTTAATTTGTTTACTTTGCTTTGTTTTATTATGTTAATTATTTATTAATGAACTCTATCTAACAAAAGTAGAACAATCAATTTTGTTCAAGGGAAACAAATAGAAAAAATATAATGTAAACCCAAAGTTGATTTTGATGGGACTAACTTAAGTAAATTGAAAGAAGAGAAACCTCACAACAAACAACATATAATAATAAGCCTAAGTTGAAATGGTTGCTTTATATAATTTTATAATTTACACTACATTTTTATGGAACTATTAATATTATCTTTCCACACCAAACAATGTCACTTTCTCACCGAGACAACTCTAGTTCTTGGTTGTTGTGCATTTTCCTACAAATCATGAGCACCTAATTGTAGTGTCCAATCTTCTGATCATTTTAATCACTTTGTGTTATGATGGAAACAATAGATTTTGAAAAACATTCATCAACAATTGCCTAAGGTTCTATGCAGTAACCAACATTATACATTATGGATTCTATTGTTTATAATGCAGATCGATTTAATTATAGGGTAGTGATACATTCACATACAGTAAAAATATCAACTTAACAACTCAATAAAATAATGTTTTAATTATATTTACTTTATTTTTTAATTTAAAATATTATTATAATTAAGTAAGTGTTTTTTTACTATTTATAGTGTGAAAAAACTTTATTCTTAATTGTATTGTCTGATAAGTTTAATTTTATTGTATTGTCTGATATGTATAGAGTTTAGTACTCTACCACTAGTGTGTGAGTAGTCAATGTAATGCAATCAGGCTTCTAAGACTTTTAGGAAGGTATAAAGGTTGCATATGGTACATTGAATTATACTATTTTTTTTTAAGTAGATTGTCGTGGTACAATGGTCTGAATTTTGTTTTTAAATGAGTTAAAACACTCATTTGTGCTTTCTATTAATTTATTCTTTGTTAATTAATTTTTTTTACTAATATAAAACATACCTAACATTTGATAAAATATTATTAAATTATATTAATACATTTTTTATTTATATTTAGTAACATTTTTAATGTTACTATCATAGTGTTTTATCTCAATAGTTTTTTTTATCATTATTTTTTTATTTGTATAATCAAAACAAAAATTAGTAGAGTTGCTTAGTCCAAATGTCTTTCCCAAAACTTCTTAGAAAAAATACTTTGAAAAATAAAAATATACTTAAATTATTTGATTAAAAAAAGGGGTAAAATTATAGTAGATTAGTATGTCCAACAACTTGTAATTATCAGACAATTTTGAAAAACTAAGTATGTTTACTTAATGTTGTTAAATTATTTTGAATCAATATTAAACTTTTATTCTAATAATTCATTTAAAAATTATTTAATAACGTTAGAATTAATATATCTGTACCCTCGGATCTAAAAGTGTTAAAGAATTAATCAAAATTAATGAAGCAAATGCTCCAAGTGGTAAGAAGCTTACTTTTCCTTATATGAAGTCTTGGATACAAGTTAGATGAGTGTTGGGAGAATTTTGTTCTTTTAAATGAGTTCAGTAATGGATTTGCAAAATATCGGATTTAAACAAAGAATATTATTATATTTAAACGAAATCTTAATATAATTAGTGAAAAACTCCTTTTGGGAACACTAGCTGAGTTCACATTTTGAAAGCCTCAATTTACATACAAGAATATAATAATCACCTATAGTTTAGTTATGACTACCCTAAACAGTAACATTACAAAACTGAGAGCAAAGCAAATCAAATGTGGTTAGAAGTAAGTGAAAACTAACCAAACTAAAAACACATCACATATATATATATGCCAAAATTCCGTGTATTAATGTTTCAAACTTTGTTATTCAGTTGTTCTTGGGCGGGTGAGGTCTTGGAACATAATAATCAGCATTCAGAGGCACCAAACCAGACATATTGACTTTCGTAGAATGCCTCCTTTTACCAACTTTATGCTGTTTCACATTCAAAACTTCTCCATGGTTGCAGTTTCCAACCACACAAAGCGTTGCCGCATTAGCTCCATTCTCAGCCTCTTCCACCTTCAACTTCGAGAGTACTCCTCTTGACATCATCTTTCTCCCAGAGGGAAAACTCGCTCCTTGATCTGTCTCAGCAACTGCTTCAACACCATGATAAATCTGTTGTGGAAAAAATGTTGCCACATTAATACAGTCACGCTTTGAATCACTTCATAGCATAGAATATCAAACATAAGTAATGTTCTTACCTCTAAGTTTACTAGACTTCTTCTTGTTTCAATGTTGGTAAAAACCACCAGGGTCTTCTTACCTGAACAATAAAGATAAGGCAAAAACTGATTGAAATGAACACAACATTATGACAACAACAGAAAAAGAGAATATGGGGAAAGTGAAAAGTTAATGAACCTTGGTGTTGGGTGTGTGCGCTGGAGAATCTTAGAGGAAGCAAAACGAAAACTAGGAGAAAGGTAGTGGACCTTAAGTTTGCAGGCACCATTATTGCGAATGGAATAACAGAGTGGTGAGGGGTATGTCGTTGAACAAAAAGAGGAGAGGAATCTGCGTAAGAGAAGGGTGTCTTTCCTTATAGGGTCCCATGCATGTCAAAGTTAGCCAGCTTCATTTCAAGAAACAATGATTTATTTATTATTAATATCAATGTTAAAGAGTTGTATACTAATTACTATACTGGTTACTTTGGAAAAGGAATTAGCGTCTAGCGAGAACAATGTTGAAAAAGGGCTTTGTTTTGTCTGTGGGAGTGAAACTAGGGTTGAAGTCAAAATGAAGAAAAAGGTGTATGATCGCGTGAAATGGAAGATACGAGTTGTTCAGCTCTTGTCGGCCGTCATGCATGCAACGAGGAGAACTTGTTCGGTCCATTTTCCATAACTCCACGCTCCATTTCCTATGAAACTTCATACACCTTTTTCGATTCTCCTCACAAACTCTATACAAAATGAGACAAGATATTAGTGGCTATATATATAATAAGTGTTCCATTTCAGACTATGTGGAACTAGAGTTGTTTCTTAACTAGAACCTATGTTTATAAAAGATTGGTCTCAGATTCCGTTTTTAGAGACAAACCCTTGAGTCCAATATGTGAGGTTTGTTTGTTCATATCAAAATACTATTATTAAACAGTGATGTTCATAGCTTGAGCTTGATACAATTACCTAAAAGTGAGTGGGGATGGGAGAAATAAATTAGGGCACGCTTTGTGGTAAACTGTGTAGAATGTGCATTATTAAATAAAATAAAATAAAAGGTAGTTGGTGTGTAGACTTACAGTTGTATCTCCTTCTTGGGGTTTTAAGTAGGAAGCAACCAATACATATATATAGCTTTAAGCCTGTTCTCATTTTGACCAAGATTGTAGGGTGCTTTGAAAGAAGTGTTCTCATTTGACCATTACGACTGGCGAGGAACAATGTTATAATTAAGAATATTTAATTCATCCATGAAAATGTCATTACTAATTAAAATAATGAGGCTTGCTGAAATGAATATTAATTATCACTAAAATGGGATCGGATGAGTCTAGATAGGAAAAATCTGACTAAAATATACTATTATTAATTGTGTATGAGGGTTGAAGCTCTTCTACTCATTTTGATTTATAAAACATTTTTTTTTCAATAAAACAAAAAAAATGTTTTTCTTGACCTTTAATATTGGCAGTTCCGCTTATGACAAGAAAGAACGAAGAAATGTTGTTTTTTCTTCTTTCTGAATTTCTAAAGCTAATTTTATTTAATTAGCATATATAGATATTAGAGTCTTTTATGTGGGTGCAAACCTCACCCCATGAATCGGTTTTATGGAGTTGAATTAGACTTAAAGTCACTTCTTAATATTGGAGATCCCACAACTAGAGATGAGGACATTTCATTGTATATAAGTGGGTGCAAACCTCACCCCAAGAGCCGGTTTTATGGGTTTGAGTTAGGCTTAAAGTTCACTTTTTAATATGGTATCAAAACCATTTCGAGTCTATCCTAGTAAGTATTTGTTAGCCTTATCAGCCCAACCGCTATCGGACCGTCATCGAACCACCCATCATATCATATTTCACGCGCACAAAACAGATCTCATGCAAAAACTGTTGTTAATCTGCAAAATAATGAGACTGCATGACTACTTGAAGTTTATCCTACGCACTACTCCAGGCAATAAAGTGAAAGCCTGAAAAAATTGGACATGGTAAGAACTTCTTTGATTAGTGATGGAGAGATGGCCTAAAATCATCAAAATTAATGAAAATATATCATTAACTTTTTAATTTTTTATTGTGATACCCAGAAATGTCACATTCAGGTCGGGAATGATTCACTTTTTGTTGTGGAGTACACTTCTTGGTTTTCTAGGTGTTGTTGACTCCTAAAAATACTTGGTTGTCTTCCATTAACAAGAGAGGAATATCTACAAAAAAGTCTTCATGACATCTAAGTTAATTCTTGGTAAATACTAATAAATGCAATGCATTTTTGTGTGTGTTGTTTTTATCATGTATTTATAGGATTGAAAAGAACCTGGTGGACCCATTTATGAATGAATTATCAAGTTAATCTAAATAGGGAATGATTCATAATATTATATGACATCCATTCGGATTTAAAATGACTTTCCAATATTATTTAATTAATACTTAATATAATATATATATATATATATATATATATATAATGAAAAAACTTTTTTCCAATTTATTCAACCTATAACTTATGGATATTTAAAAGTCATTAAGATTATATATGTTTTATATAAATGATAACACTCTTCATTCTCCTCGTATGAATCCAACATTTCAATATGTAAATATTTTTTTATTAAAATTTAATGGAATCAGAGACCAATCATCCAAATTTCTAACAATGGTTGGAATTGTTAGATTTGGACAAATTAAACTCCCAATGGAGGATACTGACCTAAATCCTTTGATGTTTCATTCCATGCCTACAAAATTTTCATTAATAATGTTCCATCTGATATCATGTTATATCTTCCACTACACGAACTTTTCACCCAAATAGCATGGTTGTTGTTTTTTTTTTTTCCCAAATAACACACTGGAGCAAATATTTACAAAGATAGCATGTTTTTTTAGGTCAAAATTCGGTCTGGAAGGTATCGAATTCTGACATTTGATAGAGTGGATGATTGCTGGAACCGAAATTCGGTTTCCGATAAATCGAATTTCGAACTAGTTTTTGCATTTTTTTTCTCTTTGTTTGAAAAAAAAGAATAGAATGGGAAAAAGTAGGAAAATTAAAATATTAATGGTTTTAAAAAGAAATAATTTGAGGGGGAATTTGGAATAAAGTGTATAAATTTAAAATATTTTTAAAAATTAAATTGAGAAAGATAATTATATTTACTAAATACTATTTTCTAAACCAAGAGGTCAATGTTATATCATGTTTGTTCTAGATATAGTAGTTGAATCTTTTTTCCAATGATCGTTTAGTGTTATATTTAATTTTTATTGAATCATACATATTTTTTTATTAACCAGTCTTTGATGACTTCTTTATTGTTTGTCGTGTGGTATTTGGATAATGTCTATTGATAGTAAGACCAATTATGTTAAACTATCATTATTCTTAAATTGTTATATATGTAAAATGGTAATCATTTTGACTTTATAGTTTTTGAGGGGCTTAGGAGATGAAGCGTTTTGGATCTTCCTCGATTCAACAGTTCTCATCGGATCACACCCAAAAACTCTTTCATTAATGCGTGTCACATCATGCGTTTGGCGTCACCAACATTATGTCCAATCTCGGAAAATCCAATTGTCATAATGGTTTCGGATAAAGACTCTTTGGATTAAACATCCTGTATGGGGGCAAGTGTACTGGTAGGGTTCGCACGATCGAGACTATGACTCGGCACCCGATCCAAGCCGATTGACACCACAAAGACCATTACGCTTAAGCAGGATTAATGAGGCTAATCAACAATCAAACACTAGGTAATGCATCCCTAAACATGACTCAACTCCCTAATCCGACCAAATAACAAAGGGCGCATGATAATAATATAAATAGGCATAGATTCTAAGAATCAGGTACGTCATTACACAATACTTAGAACACCGAGTGTCGAATATTTTTATTTAAGTGTCTAAGTGCCTTTTGCAGGTACCATTCAAGCCCGAACTTTGCGGAGACTAAGAGGCAGAGTGACTGATAAGTGTCTAATTTTAGTAATATTTCATATTAAAATACAGACACTTATGAATATTAATTGCTAAAATACATATAAAATTATCCTTAATTTATGAATTTATACATTCTTACATATTTTATGATATTAATTTGAATAAGAGCATTTCATTCCCAAATTTGGTATTAATTTCAGGTTTTTAGGAAAGAATGAAGATGACTAAGCTAAAGAGGAATGATATAAGCTAAAAAGTGAAAACTGAAAGGTCCCAGAACACATAAAAGCGCCAAAAAGCCAACTTTGCAACTGGGACTCTCGCTTGAGCGAGAATGCTCTAAAGACGTTTTCGAAAATCGACACCTTTCTTGCTTGAGCGAGCTTCATCTCGCTTGAGCGAGAATGCGTCAGACAAATTGGACTATTTTTATGTTTTCATCAATAAGCCCATTAGAGTGACGCCATCTAACCCTAACAAATTAGGTTAAATAGGGAGCTAAAGACTCAACCCTAGTGTGTCAGATTGAGAGAAAAACACCATTGAGTAACTTGTAACCCAATTGGGAGAATATGAGGTGCTAGAAGATGTGTGGCTAATTTTACCCTTTGAGATTGGGAGTAATATGTTCGAACTCTTATGTATTTATGTGATATTTAAATATGATAAAATATTATGTTCTTGATTGATTATTGATATTGTTGTTTTGTTTCTAATTCTTGATCTTGAATTTGACTAGAAACTATTTTTAGGGTTCTGACCTAAACAACAATAATTAACATATTTGAGCGTTATGAATAGACTTGAAATGTTAATATTATATTTATAAGTTGTTTTTATAAATATGCGAGTAATCAATATAAATGAATTTTATACGAGCATAAAAAACATAATGTTAATATGCTAATCAAAATACATAAGAGTGAGAAAGATGAAATCTAATCCCCATTTTTTCAACTTGAAGCAACCAATTCTTTGCCTTTTTTCTTATTGATCATCGCCAACATAACCACTTTCAACACACTTTTTATTGTTTTGTTTTATATTTAAAGAGTATTGTACTTGATAATTCAACGGTTACTTGTGGGATCAATATCCGTTCTTAAAAATAAATTATTACTTATAACAACACCATCACGTAAAAATTTATCAATAACGAAAGTAGAAGGAGGAGTTCGTAAAAAAGGAAAAGAAGAAGTGCGGTCTGACCAACCGAATAGTAGCCCAAATCTTTATCTTGATTCAAATCATGTTCAAGAACAATAATATGTATTAAAGAGTGTTATTGCTACTACTTTTGTTTAATATTTTGTGCTAATGCATATTATGTTTTGTTTTTGTATAAATTATATCATATACTAAGTACTGTCGGTAATTGTTCAGTCTCTTTATGAAGGAAATACAAAACTAAGGTTAAATTAAAAACAGAAAAAGTCTATTTCTTTACTTTAAAAAAATTACAATTCTTACCGAAAAAAAATATCAATTACTATATAATTTAAAACATGTTGGAGTAGATCGAGCATTTAAATATTGTCTAATAAATAAATAAATAAACCGAAGAAAAAGTGGAAAATAAATTTATTGTGTGCCATAGGAAAAGGAAGGGAGACACATTCAGAACGTGTGCGCAAAGAGAGCGGAACACGGTATGCTTCCCCATATTCAGGAGGCGAGAAGACACGGACAATGAAATGCAATAGCCAGGGGCTTTTCGTCATTTCACACTCCAACCCATTATAGGCCCAAAAACTCCCCCACACTTTCCATTCACACCACACTTTCTTCCTCCCACAAACAACAATGGCAGATGTAACCACCTACCCCCGCCACCACCGCCACCCAGACGATGACCAAACCCTGATTCCTTTCCCTTATTGGGACTTAGACTTCGATTTTGACCCCGAATTCCATCCTAACCCTTTCTCCCTCACTGACCGCGAGAATCAGGTCAATTTCGTAATGGATCTCTTTCACCAGCGCGTCGAACAGTCGCAACTCACCGATCCCCTCTCTAATGACGCCTTTTTCGGTGTCATCGACGCCCTCGACGACCTTGGCTTCCCCACCGCCGACGACTTATTCGTCGGACGCCGGCTCTCCGTCGGATCTGACTCCGACGAATCGCTCTTCCAGTCCGGAAACGTCGGCAGCGTGTTTGGGATGTGCACGCACTCGGAGGAAGAGTACAACGTGAACGACGACGTTTCGAGCATCCCTCTCTGCTTGGACGCGCTTCAATTAGAAGACAACAGAGACAGTTACGAGGATTTCGAGTGGGAGGAAGTGGTCGACGAGAGAGAAGTTCTGAGCATGCTCGACGACACCTCCGTTTCCGTCTCTGTGGGAATCGAAGAGGAAAGGGAGGAGGAAGTAGAATTTGAATTGGAGGCCAACAATTTGGGATGGCAGGTTCTGTTGAACGCCAATGTGGAGGGAACGAATTCCGAGCCTTATTTCGGGGACAACGAGGATTTCGTATACGCCGCGGAGTACGAAATGTTCGGCCAATTCAACGAGGAATCCTTCGTTGGGAAGCCTCCGGCTTCCGTCTCCGCCGTGAGGAGCCTTCCGGCGGCGGTCGTGAGCGCTGCTGACGTGGCTAACGAAAACGTGGTTTGCGCGGTCTGTAAGGAGGAGTTTGGCGTTGGGGAAGGGGTGAAGCAGTTACCGTGTTCGCATCGTTACCATGCGGACTGCATTGTGCCATGGTTGGGGATAAGGAACACGTGTCCTGTTTGTCGCTTTGAGTTTCCCACTGATGATGCTGATTATGAGCGGAGGAAGGCTCATAGATCTGTTATGTGATCATATTATATGTTTACTTGATGAATTTTCACTTTTAGGGTATTTGATCAAGTATAGATTTTTTGCTCCTGATAAAAATGCTTGTGATGTTCTTGTTGATTTTGAAGATTTGAGTTTAGGGGGGATTTTCTCTTCGAATTGTACTTTGCATACATCACATAAACGAATCATTTTTGCCTGGAATTTGTGGTTGTTGTGATTTGTTTATGTTCTTATTCTTGATGATCCAGTGCCGTTCTGAGTCACCAGCATATTGGAGGAAGTTTCCGGCAGATTGGTGGAGGAACTCTGGAAGTGTAAGCAGACCCTTTTGACGGATTTTATCCTCTCATATTCTTACTGCTGTTTGCATTCACATTCAAATATCATATCTTTAACTGCGAGTGGTATCATAACTTGTTGATTGGTTGGTGATGTTCAAATTGGGAAAAACTTCTTTGCATATGCAAAAGTCAGATTATTTGGCACGGGAAGTTAGGGAGTTCATGTGTTTAATTTTGGATTCTGAAAAAGTTAGATTCAAATGCTTAGTAAACTAGTTTCTCGTTGAAGTTGTAAAATTTCAAAATAAGTATACATTATATTTTTAATAATTATAAATTTATATTTTTATTATGTTTTAAATTTGTTATAATCTAATTTTTTTATACTAATTAAATTTTAAGTCATTCATATAATTTTTTTTTCTGCTACATCGTCATTTCATGAAACTTAAACGCCAGAGGGTTGAAAATCTTCCCTTGACTGTTAGCAATTAGTTTCATATTATATTAATAGAGGCAATGACCAATTTTGACCGTTGGCTTCCTGATCCGGTGTGTCATCCCTTCTTCATGCTAAAGTCTTGCTAGCTTTCTTTGTTTTTGAGGAAGAAATTTCTTACCTGGATTTTTTTTTTATTGGAGTGTGTATTCTGGGATTCGTATCACTACTTCCTGAAAATGGAATAATGAGGAATACGAAGTTGTTGCATTCTTGTGTGAGTGGCTTGAAATATGATATTTGTTATGGAAAATATTATTTTGGTTTTAGAAACGTAGTATTCATTCCTGTTTTTGGGGGATGTTCTAGTTGAGTTGCTTGCTCAAGATTCATTTGTTAGTCATTCTCACTTTAGTGTGGTTGATTATTGCCACGCACGGCACGCCTACGTAAATTAAATTTTAAGATAATTTGTCACGTGAAAACTCGATATCAGTAATAGCAATAGACAATGAAGAGTGACAATTCACATTCAATGGCTCCTGCTATTATTGATCTGTAAATTATCCTTTTTTCTGCATCTGTAAAATATTAGTAATATGTTTTATTCCATTAAATTGAACAAAAACAAACCTATTCTTTTCTGTCAGGTGTTGTTGGTTACCATAAACACTTTTGCCTCTAGATCAAAGAGTGAATTTATATAGTTTATTAAAATGTCTCTCAAATTAATTTCACTCAGACAAAAACTTGTAAAATGGATGTCAATAAGAAACAGGGTTGCAGGTTAAAGATCCACATATGATGCTTGGAAGTTAGTGATTTGAAACTCGACGTGACAATGGGATCAAAAGCTGGTGTTTTACTATGCATGAGAATACCTATTATAGGCAATATATTAGACTTTTAATTAGCATCTGCACTATATAAGCAATGAATAGAGAATACCTTTGCAAGTGCAAGAATAATACTTTTTATACGTGTTAACCTTGACATATAAATGTCATCCGTGTAAGCAATGTTTCATTGCCATTGTCCACTAGGTAAAAGTGATAGTTTATGATGGAAGATTCCATGGAGACGCCAAATTCGCCAATTATTTCGTTTGCTTTTTCATAAAACATGTGGCATTTTATTCAATCCAAAGCTTAAAATGCTACTGTTAACAGCCTTCAATTTTTGAGGTCTCCTTCGATATAAAAAGTTATGATATATTTATTGGGTCGAGTGAATTTTTCTACTAATTTAATTTATTGTGTCCTAATTTTAGGTTAAAATTTAACGCGCTTTGCCATTTTTTCTTGGATAGGGTATATAACCAAGACTAAAAATAGGAAAAAGAACTGCAAATAGAGTCCTTAGCCAGCATTTTACTGAATGGGGTATAAAGTTATGAGCTTATATGGCATAATTTAATCCTCTGGCTCTCATCTAGGATGGAGAACTGAATTTGTTGCTTTTGTATAATTTTTTAGGCATACTTATAATCAAAAAGTCAATGGCATTGCCTTCCCAGCCATTAAACCACTTTACTTCTCAAATCTCCTTGTGTCTAGGTCAATTATATCCCACCATTTTGCTGAACAAAACTTATCTCCATTATTTGTTATTAATCTTTATCAAATATGTAATCTTAACTTTCCTAATATGTAGAATCAATATTATCTACGGAACTTAACCCATCTATAAATACACCTGCCAACTTAAATGTGAAGAAATTCCCATAGCTACTTGTATTCTATTTGCATTAACTATCCAATTCCAATCTATAAAAGTTGTATATCAGTTAGTTCCGTCTCTCATACTCAAATGAAAAATTGAGACATGGAATGCAATGAAGATGATGAGCTCCATGTAGCCCCTTATGCTTCCTTAACACAGTGCTTCCGCTATCTTTCTCCAACCCAGAAACCTATCCTGACCTCAACAATGGAAACTGGTGAAGGCCATACTTTGACCCATCTGGATCAACCTCATAGTTTACACCATATTCCATTTTTCTACTCCCAATTTCACCTTCCAAGCAACAGCCACAACCCAATTCAAGTCCCACTCCATAAATCCTCTCCCAACACATCATCAAATAGTAACAACAATAACAATTCTGATGAAGCAAAGGCTCTCCTTGATGACAGAAAGAAGAAGAGGATGTTCTCCAACAGAGAATCTGCTCGCAGGTCTCGCATGCGAAAGAAGCAACAGATTGAACTCCTGCAGTATCATGTGGATCATCTGCAGACACTAAACCATCAACTCTCCGAAAAGATCATTTACTTGCTGGAATGTAACCAACAAATCCACCAACAGAATGCTCAGCTAAAAGAGAAAGTTTCCTCTCTTCAGGTAGCACTCTCTGACTTGTTGGTTCCTGCAGGAGGTGCCGAGCAACCACACCACATCCCTAATGGCTTCCTAGTCGAGCCTTCAACTAGAGCAATTGCAAGTTCCATAGTATAGCCATATGCGCTGTAAGAACAATTATAAGCATTTGAGTGTGAATCTGATGCAGATTTTTTGGCCTGATGTTCTGGTTGGTTTCAGTGATACAGTCATCTAGAAATCTAACTCACAGGTAAATAGTTTGTTACTCCTTCCCAGCTGGCTAATGCAGCATCCGAAGTTTGACTAGTGGAGTTGAAAAGTGGTAAATATTGTTTAAATTTTAAAATATTTGTGATTCAATGCTATGTGTGTCCTTGAATAAAATGTTGATTTGATACTCTGCCATGGGTAACATATATAATATACTGAATATCTGTTTAATTAATGATCCCGATTCACTTTGCTTCTCTTTAACCAAAAGAAAGAAATAGATGAAATTATAGTACCCACTGGGAATGAGGATCAAACATTAGGAAATGGTATTTCATGAAAAGACGAAAGGAAGACGAAAACGAAGAAGAAAGAAGAAAACCAAAGTACAACTCATAAAAGCAGAAAAGAAATGAAGAAACATTTATTTCTGAAAAACAGAGTGTGATGCACACACGTTTTCAAGGTTGCAACACTTATAAAGAGAACAAAACGACAAAGCCTAACCCACTACACCGTCTAGTTACAAGACCACTACACAGTCTTGTTATAGGACCGATTAGTCTCACCAGAATCATTAGAGGGTGATCGTCTAGTCTCATAAGAACCACTAAACGGTCTTATAGGATCATCTAGTCTCAACGAAATTTGATTGTCTAGTCTCATTAGAACCGTTAGACAGTCTGGCCAGAACCGCTATATAACTCAAACTAGATAATGTTTGTTCATTATCCCAAGTTTAGATAATGGTGGTCTTAAAGACAATATGGTTCAAGGATTTAGTACAAACATTGACAAGTTGTTCATATGAGCGAATAGGAAGAAGACGAATCATATTAGACTGTATTTTTTCTTGAACCACATGACAATGACAATCTATGTTAATGTGCTTGGTGTTGGTGTGCTTATGAAAAGTAGGATTAGAAGTAATATGACGAGCAACTTGATTGTCACAGTAAAGAACAACAACATTATTAAAATTGATGTGCAGAGTATTTCACGTATGGTGAAGGCTAGAGCGTGATATTTGGTTTTATAAGAAGAATGAGATACATTGATTTGTTTCTTTACCCTCCATGAGATGAGAGAAAAACCAAAAAAGATGCAAAAATCTGTGGTAGACCGTCTGGTTGTAGGACATGAGACACAATCTGAATCCCTAAAACCTTTCAATTGTATGTCAGAATCTAAAGAAAATAATAAACCTAGTAGGATTAGCCTTGATGTATCTGATAGTTGTTTTACTATACTTTTATTTTTATTATAAATGTTTTCACTAAACTTTATGTGGTTTTGATGAATGTGAAAGTCATGTTATTTGAAGTTTTCTTTATTATTTCTAAACATCAAGTCAAGGGAATACAGATTGATAGAAGATACTCTAATTTGGTACTACCGTTTGCTATTTAATGCATTACACGAGAGCTTTTACTGAAAAAAGAGTGAGAAATAACTGAAAAAGTCACAATTTTCCTGTCCTAAAATTAGGAATATTCATGTACTTGTCTATTAGATAAATGTCTAGAAAGTCCTTTTTCTCTTTCAGTTTTTCGATTTTTCTCTAACTACTTTTCTTTTAGCATTTAGATTCTTTATTTTTTTTATGAACAATTTGTCAAATTCCGATTGAATTGAAATGATTGCTTAAGAAATCATTGGATTACTCTTACAAATTGTTGAATATGCATGCAATTTCAGAAGGGGTTGTCAACTTTTTTTATTAAAATAATTCAGTATAAAATTATTTATAAAAATAAAAGTAAAAAACAATTTATCATTATGATTTTTTTACAAAGTTAAAGCCTATTATTGTGTTTGGATTTGTTTATAATAATAAGGATCTCATCAAATTCACATTAAATATAATCTATTGACGTAGTGGTTAAACATCCGGATGATATATTGCAGGATAAATCATAAAAAAAAATCTGCATTCAATTTTTACATGTGCAAAAGCTCATCAAAGTAGTGATAATTGACAAAAAAAATATAACTACAATGAAAACCATGTTTGTAGTGTCAAACAATTTGCATAAATAGTTGAGACCTGACAACGTGAGAAAAGGGAAAATGTTATTTATGTTTGATGGAAGCAACAAAAAAATGATGTCCATATTTGATAGTAAAATGAGGAGCAGCCACCTCATACATGCTTGATGAGGAAACAAATGAGACTTTGACATGTTATTGAAGGATAATTTAAAGAAAATATATCAAAATTAGGAAATAAACATTAAATCTAATTTAATTTATAAAATAAGATTGGTATCCATTTATATTATAAAATATCTTTATCCCAACTAGACTAGATGTAAAATCTTTAACAAAATTTATAGATTTATATAATATTTTAGAATTAATATTACAATATTTAGACTTATGTAATATTTTAGGATTAATATAACAATATTTAATAAGAGTCTAACTAAATGATTTTAAATTTTCACATCTAATATAAACTCTTTAAAATAATTCGTGTACATGTGAATATGTACAAGAAAAATAATGCTTTTACATCCTAAAAAAATTACAACCATCTTATAATTATTTTAATAATATACTAATAAATTAGAATTTCAATTTAAGATATAAAATAAATTTAGTTAAAATATTATTATTTTAAGTTGTGAAAATGATTTTTTTTATTTAATGGGTGTGAACATATTCCTACCCGTATACACAAATCACGTGAATATTTCATATGTCAAACTACAATATTAAAATTAGAATAGAAAACATAAGTTATATTTGGAAAATTTCTCTCTAAGAATTTCTGTAAAAGAAAAATTTAAAAAGTAAAAGTTAGTATTAAGTTAAAAAGACAAAAAAATTAAACTATTATGTCATATTTCTATTAACTTATGCATTGAATAATTTTAATTTATGAATAACTCAGTTTTTTTCCTATGTTTTTGTGGGGGAAATTTATTCAAAGATGCTCCTAATGATAGACTCATTTAAATAATAGATTATTAAGTTCAAGGACGATTATTTATTTTATAAGATTTAGAAATTGAATTCGAGCTTTTATTCTTTCAATTTCTTTTCCTATAAATTGTAGAACGAACCAGACTCATCATCTTCTAAATTTGGTTCAACCTATAGTCGCTCTTATTATAATTTTTCTCGGTTTAATTAGTTGTAGTGATTTTCAAATGTTTTCGTCATTCAACTTGTGTGGCTTCGTTACACACGTACTTCTTCTGTTTTTGTTTTGTTTCATTTGACTTTTAATCACCTCCCAACACTATATGAAGTCATTCTATTTTTCAATTTTATTTGTTATCATATTAAGAGAAGGAGAAACTTTCGACTTGAATGAGATTTTTAAAACAATTCAGTAAACTTCTTTCAAAATTTAAAACTATATTCGAGTATGATAAAGAGTAATCGATTGAAACCGAACCAAAAAAAAAAATCAAACTACTTTGAAAAAACTAAACCCAACTATTTAAAAAAAAACGGTTCTGGTTTGGTTCGATTTAATTTTCCAAAAAAAAACTGCATTTTTGCACATGTCTAAATATTACTGTACTGAGACAAATTTCATTTCAAAATATAAATGGGAATTAAATTCATAAACATGACCATATTAGAGGCAGTAGTAGAATATCTTCATATACTAAAATCACTTGACCAAGGAACATAAAGATATAACTTTCATGCATCTAAACACTCACATCTCTCTGTATAATTTAGAATATGCAATAACTAACTTGGTGTATTGTTTAATAACATTAAATATATAACTCTTCATATTGAAAAGCATACCATTAGGTTCACAGACCATATGCTGTTGTTGAACGCTACAAATGTAATTCTTAACGGTATTATAATATTACTCAATCAAATACTCTTAACATAAAACTAATATCATTCTATGCTTATAAAATTCTACTCTCATATCTACTCAGAATAAATCAATTGCATAAACGATGTTGCATTAATGATTATAAAAATAAAGAATGTATCTATGTATAAGATATAAATGTACTTGTCCATGTCAATTGCTTGGTGTTGGAAAAAAAAGTTTACAGAATAAAAAAGTGAACACAAAAAAGTTTACAGAATCAAAAAAAATTAACAAAAATAAGTTTATAAGATAAAAAAAAAATCCTAAAAAAAATTCATAGGTCAAGGATATTAAGTAAAAAAACTTATTTAAAAATAAAATGAAAGAAATTTATTAAAAAAATTTACACATAAAAATCATTTACTCAATCCAAATTCAAACACATTCGAGATCAAGTCGAGTTCAGTCAAGTTAGGTCAAACAAAAAGTTGATTCAAAATGAATTTGGGTCAGATAAACAGAGTTGAGACCATGTTAAATTGGTCAAGATTAGTCTATCAAGCTTAATCGGCTCATATCTAAGTTAGGTTTAGTTGAGATGGGCCTAAGTTACCCGAGTCAAACCTAAGTTAAATTAAGTTAGGTAAGACCAAGGTCAACCTAAGTCCAGTTTGAGCTAAGTTAGGTCAAGTTAAGACTAACCTAACATAGGTTAGGCCCAAGTCAAGTTGAGTCGGATCAAGCCTAGTTTAGGTTGATTCAGACCCAGATTAGTGTGGACAGAAAGCGTAGGTTAAGTCAAGACCATGTCAAGTTGATCAGTCTAGGATCTAGGTCAGGTGCACGTCAAGCTAAGTTGTCACCGATCCATGTTATGTTAAGTTGAGTTGAACCTATGTCGACCTGGATTTGGATCAACCCATATTAGGTTGGACTGAGATAAACTCGGCCTATGTCAAGTTGAACTAAAGTTAAGCCAAGTTGGCTCGAAGTCAAGTCAAATTGTAAAGCCCAAGTTAGATCAAGGCTCATTCAAGAAAGGTAAGGTCCGGTTTGACCTAAGTCATCCCTATTTTAGCCTAACTCAAGTTAAGTCCAAACTAGTTTGGTTTGGCATAAATTAGAATGGGTTTGTTCAGGCCAAGTCAAGTTGAAATGGACTACGTTTGACTCAAGATGGGATTTAGTCAAGTGGAGTCCAAACGAACCATGTTGTGCTAAGTTAAACTTATTTAAGTCAAGATAAGGCAAACTGAATCAAGCTCAAATCAAGCTAACTGAATCAAGCTCAAATCAAACTTAATTGAGTCAGGTTAAAATCAACTTAAGTTAATCAATATCAAATTAAGTTGACTCAAAGGAGTTGACTCAGAGGTTACGACAAATTGTACCAGATCCCTTAAAAAAAAGGACTAATTGAACTAAACTCAATTCATTTAAGATCCACCCAATCAAGCTAGAACTAGATCCAAACAAAGTTTAAATCTCGAGCAATTTACTACTAATGTAAAAAAATATCAATTTACAATTTAAAATATTTTTAAAACACACACAAATATAAATATATATATATATATATAATATATATAATATATAAAAGATTTGCCTACGCTAGACCTATCCTTATAATGTTTCAATAAAGGAAATAACCTTTTAGATCTGATAGCTCTGTGACACTAAAAGTTGAATCTACATTTGCCCTACTCTATATCGTAATTAAAAATAACTTCTTGGGTTAAGGAATTATCTTATTTTCTTTATCATCTTTTCTTTTCCTTATCAAGCCCTAATGTCTCAATAAAATTCAGCGTCTGAAGTTTAACTCGAGTAAATTGGAATCATTTGTAAATTGTTTTTGGAATCAAATTTTCATGGTACATGAATCATCGGAATGAGGTATTCTTCTCAAAGTGATTATATATAAAACACATGTCAAACGCTTATTTCACACTTATTCTCTCTATTTCTTTTTATTACATGGTACTACGTATCATACCTACATTTCTTTCTATCTCTCTTGTAAATAACAGGAGAAGTCCATGCATACCTCACTATACAATGAAAAACACAAACAGGAGTATTACTTATACGTAACAACTAAAGGGAACTGAGATAATCTTTTATCAATGCCAAAATAGGATTGGCGTATGGATATCCTTCCAATTTCTCAAACATGATTCCGTCCATCCGTGCTTGGACTCCATGAGAAAATGTCAAGTCCTCTAGTAATTCGTTTAAAGTTCTGTCAACTCCAACGAGAGAATTACCTAGACCACTCAAAATCTCGGGTAGAGAAGGGCTGGGTCTTGAGAGCTCCACAACAGTAACCTAACATAGATCAAGCATAAAAATAAAATTGTCTTGAAATGAAGTGTAAAGCATACCCCATCTAAAAACGAAGACATTATCAAAACCAACCTGTCTATCTTGAGGTATACCGGCCTTCAATTTTGCTATGGCAACAGCTCGAGAAAGTCCACCAATAGCATCAATCAAACCATGAGAAGCTGCATCCTTGCCAGTCCAAACCCTCCCCTGCGCAACCTCTTCCATCTTGTCTACCTAGTAACAGAGTAGTTATGGTAACTTGGATTTACAAAGATGAACAGAAAGCCAGCAAAGTAGATTATTTAATTTAAAGCATACAGTCATAGATCGAGAAAAGGCTGCTTTATCTCGAAATTGTTTATAAGCATGCTGAGCAGACCTGGAAAATAGCTCTGCTTCATCTGGTCTGTATGTAGCAGAGAAAGAGAGAGAGGATGATCATGAGTACAACCCTCGAATCAACCAAAAGTAAGTGATTAAGCAACATAAGTGGCAGCTAAAAAGCAAGGCAATAATGACGACAAACAGGCTATATAAAACGAAAACCTATGTTAAAATCATTATTAGTAAAATTATATTCCAGCACCACCTGTAGTGCCTAGAGGATAGAAGCAGCATGAATGTTCTGTGTATTTATCTTCTTTTGCCATAATCCGCTTGCTCTAATTAAAAAACCTTACACTGGGGGCACAACTGCATTGATGACAACGAGGGCAACTACATGTCCTTGAAAAAGAATTCTACATGTTTCCATCATACATTTAAACTATTTGCGCCCCTAAAGTCATTGATACCAGTATCAACTGATACATGTGGAATCCTAAGACAGATTTTATACATAGTTCATCACACTCTATAACTGATTAAGGAACTTTCCTAATCACTGAATTAAAAGAATGAGTACATTGAACCCAAAACTGGGCTGAATGAAAGGATTTTTGCTGGATTCAAATACTGCCACAAATATGGAATTTCATTATCGGCTTATTAGAACTACACTGGAGACTATTCAAAACAGATACATTATGTCTTCCATTCTCAAACAGACAATGCCTTATAGTTAAATATCAGATGGCACAGTGCACTGGTTAATACTCTCCACAGCTCTCGAATCTTAATAACAGAACACGAACAAATACCATTACCTAAACGAACGCTGTTCAGCTGCTCGCAGCTCAGCATATCTACCCCTTGATATAATTTCTTTGTTGAAGCCAATCTTCTCATAGAGTTTCCCAAGGTTAAGCTTTCCTACAAAAATATTTGTTCTGACAATCAAATTGCTAGATTACAATGTTTCGAGAGCTGATTGTTCATAAAATTACAATGTTTCCCTTCAGAGCTCAAACAAATACTTTTGCTTCAGCTCAAATTTCCTTTGGTTGAAATTAGTTACCATTCAAATAATACTACAAACTGCTATATTTTTCTCCATAAAATGCTATCATATGTGCCATATAGACAACTGTGTATGGAGTTAACAGAAATTGATGCATATATACTCTTTGAAGTTGATTTTCAAGAGTTGAGTAGATTTGACTAAAAGGGAAAAATAGGAATAATCAGTATAGTCATCTAGCGATAGATTATGTGTCTAGATTACTAGTTTCCTAAATTTAAGGAATACCAATTAAGTTTTTAACAAAGAGATCAGCAGTGTCAAACATACCAGCATGCATATGTTGGTTCGTAATAATTCTTAAAATTTATATTAATAGTTTCAGTTAAATTTATCATCCCCTGTTTCTCGTACTGAAACACCCAGGTTCACCTGTGACCACTCCAATTGAACCAGTTAAGGTAAGATTTTCTGCAACAATAACTCCTGCTCCCATTGCCATGTAGTACCCTCCACTTGCTGCAACATCAGACATTGAAGCAATGACTGGTTTTGAGGCAGCCAGAAGCCTGATTTCTCTCCACATCCTGCAGATCACGACACCAAAGATTTATTAGTAAACAAGCAATCAAACCGAAATACTTGCCTTTAGCATCATAATTTCATCACAAAGATCACACGTATTTCCATTTTCACTATATCATTAAAGCTCTCTTAATTACTCTAAAAACTAAAAGTATCATTTGAAAGAAATTCTTCAGGAAAAAATTATAGTACAGGTTCTTTAAAAAGTATTACTGATGTTGTATAAATCTTTCTTAAATGTATCCAACCAACCTTATTGTATGTCACTTTAACAGAGAGTGAATTTTGAACAGTGGGGAATCTACCAGCACTTACAAATCAGAAGCAAGGGCATCCCCTCCTGGACTGTCAATTCGGATAATTGCAGCCTTGTATTTATTTGACTCTGAGCAAAAAAAAAATGCACAGTGTGACCTCAAACTATGAAAGATATATAACCAAAAAAGAATAAAGATCAATATCATCATCCACATGTTTCATGTTTGGCAAACAGCATCATATATGAAAAATGAAAGCCAATGTTATTCCTGTATTTTGGTCCTACAAGCAAATAGGGCAGTTGCACCTTGCCACTTAATACTCAAGTTACCTAAATGAATATAATTAACCCCCATTGCATATGTAACTTAAGGATGAAGATCTTATTTGTTATCTACTATTTCTCCAGCAAAAAGGATTCTGTCAAATTAATACATCAGACTTAGGAAGGAAACCATACTTCTAAAGCCTCATATTTGGTTGTGAAAACTTAAAAGAAGTGTATTCCCTAAGATTGTTCTCACAGATTCTTTTAAACAACCATTTTTCAAAGTCTAGAGACAGAAACCCTATTGCTTACACCCATTTAGTTGAAAAACTTAAAAATGTAGTAGTCCCGGAGCTTGTTCTTGCAGTTTCTTTTGTACAATCATTTGTTAATGTTTGGGGACAACCATATTTCTAAAGGACCACATTTACTTTTAAGAATGGATTATTGGAGGAAGGTAATTGGGAATCATAAGGTAGTGCTAACCTCAATTGGGATGAATCAAAAGTCAGGAAGGAATAATAGGCCAGGTCTTGAACCAAGACAAGCAATCTTGGTGATGGAATGTAAGTATTCAAGAAAAAGGTAAGAAACAAAAATGAGTGTCTTAAGGCCATATATGTATGCAATAATGCTGAAATTAGGTGAGATATTAGAAAGACAGAAATGAAACCAGAAAAACTGTGACTGAGGCAAACTCGCTTTTTAAGAGTTTTACGAGATTTAGGGTTAAAGAATGAAAAATATAATATATATATATATATATATGTAATATCAAGATTGAAAAACTACTTTTATCAGTTTTTCAATAATAAATAAGGATTGACTTGTAATATGCAAGAATAACTAATCCAAAACAAAGAACAAATTTTGGTTTACTACTGATAAATTCAAGTTGGAGAGGTAAAAGAAGTCTTTAAAGAGGATGGATAAATAGGGAGGTTGTTGATCCTAATGGTGTTCCTATTAAGTTTGCAAATGCGTAGGAAAATAGGGTATCATTTGACTTACTAAGTTAATTAATGAGATTTTAAGATCTATGAAAATGTGAAATAAGTAAAAGAAGAGCACTTAGGTTCTTATAAGTAGGAACAAGAAAGTTGTTCAGAATTTGTAAATCACAAAAGAGATCAAACTTAAGAGTCACACTATGAAATTATGAGAAAATGTGAGTGAACATAGACTAAGAAGAGATTAAGATTGCAAGGAACCAATTTAGATTCATGCCAAGAAGATCTACAACAAAAGTTATTCATCTTCAACCGTGTTAATAGAAAAGTACAAAAACAAAAAAAGATGCTTACATATATAGCTTTGATTGACTAGTAAAATGCATATGATCAGGAGTCAAATGAGTGTTGTGGAGGGTTTAGAAAAGAAAAGTGTTTGTGTGGCTAACATCCAAGCTACACGATACACATAATTAAGTAACTACTAGTATGAGAGCTCCTAGAAGCAAGACTAAGGCCATTCTGTAAAGATTGATTTACATCAAGACTTTACTCGATTCATAAAGTCTTGGATGGGCTTGTTAGGAACATTCAAAATAGTATCCCTAACTATAAGATATTTTTGGATGATATAGTTTGGGTTAAGGAATTAAAGAATTAAGGAAAGAGGTTAACTCTAAACTTAATTTGTAGAAAAAAGAATAAAAATGAAAGGTTTTCGTTTGATTAGGAGCAAGATAGAGAATATATGCATTCCAGTCTAAGTAAAAGAGAGATAAATTATTGGGAGATAAAATTTCGAGAAGTTGTACCACCAGTTTCTATGTTTAAGAATCAGATATCAATATTACAAAATGAATGGAGAAAATAATGCCACACAATATACAAGCTGGGAGATTACACTGATGAAAGATACCAGTGATTATTTGTGACCACAATGTGTCTACCAAGCTCAAGGGAAATTTTCATTGTTACATGATCCGATAAATTATACTTTAGTAAATTGAAATTTAAAGGGACACAGCAAAAAGATACATTGGAAGTACCAAAAAATGAAAATCTTAAGATGCATATAAGAAAGCACAAGATACAAAAATGATTGTACATAAAAAAAAATAGTATGCCACTTATTAAAGAAAAATGACAGGAAACCAGTTAAGATGATTCAATGATAAGAATAGATCACATGGATTTTAGCAGTATGGACAAGGGATAAGGGAAAAGGAAGACGTTGAAATCATTAGATCAAAGAGAATAATATCACTGAGAATTTGGTTTTTAATCAAGCAGAATGACAACATTTGAGGCTATAGTTGTTGCAGTTTGTTAAAGTGACATGACAACTGTTAATAATGTGACTAATCAGACCAAAATAGCTATGATGTAGCACTAACGAAAAATACCATACTCCATGAAAATAGCCTTGTAAAATTCCACAAATTATCAAATTAATGAAGGTAACTTTATAAGATTAAGTGTACCTCGTATACTGCGTATCTTCTCAATTAACTTCTCTCCAAAGATACCTGAGCTACGGGCACCTAGTGGACTCTCAATACGACGAATACTCCCTGAAGCTCGGATGACGGCTATTAAGTCTTTACCATCTGATAGTCCAAGAGTTGATTTCCTAACTCCAGAGTATTTTCTGCATTTGAGGAAAGAAAATATCAACATATGGTTAATGTGAGTCTTAAGGTATATTTTAATTTATAAAAAAATCTATTCAGATTATTAATCTGTTGGGAAACAAGAAGCAATATAGTAAGTCTTATATTGCAATGTAAGTATCACCACTTGGGCTGCTCATTTGCAACCAGTACATGGTGGAAGACTCTAATACCGATTGATAAGAACCTTTAAGAGAACCACATCATAAAAGCTAGCTATCTTAGTTGAAGAGCCCAAGGCCAAACCCCTACATCACAAATAGTTTCAATGGATCCTAGCTATTTACTCAAATCAATGGAATCAGATTCTGACTACTCATAGTCAAAACCTTAAGATCAAATAAAACCTTTCCCGTGATGTAGAGGAAGAGGGGAATGCACGGTTCTAAGTTAATCCCCAATAAGAGGGAAACAATAAAGAAACAACTATGTTTTCAAAAATTAAGGCAACATTATTTTATTGTGGAAGTTATTACAGCCATCAAACAATATAAATTCCTGAAAACGAAAATAAAATGAAACCAGGAACAAAAATTTTAACTGTCAGACAAAGAATTTTATCATACTAAGGATTTGTAGAAAACTTTATTCTGAATAAATATAATACTTCAATGTAAACCATATTAGACTTTTGAGGTCCTAGAAGAAGAAAAAATACCTGTAATCAACCATAGGCAGATTTTTCTTTGTTTTTCCTTGAAGTCTCTCCTTCAACCTAGTGATAACCTGCAAAAAAATTATTGTTTATTATCCTTTTAAGTTTTAGTCCACTTTGATAGTATACTTCAAAACATTTTGTTAACCAATGTTCATTATCAATACAATACATATGAATGACGTAGGCTTCACAAGTTAATCGACTGAAGTAGGTTCACAACTTAATTGACTGAAGTAGGCTTCACAACTTAATTGAATGAAGAAGCAAATAAAACCAACAGACTCTAAAGGAGCTGGACAAAACCCCTTTTCTAAGGTTTCCATTAAATGAGATTCCGTCATACTCTCTCAATATGATTATATTAATCATGACAGATGCAAGTAATCGGTCATACAACACCAAAGTTCATCATACCTCGTCATCATAGATTATGTCTGATATGAAGCCCTCTTCTTTAAGTGTCTCTACTTGATAAACACCTTTATTTATGAAGTTCTCAATATCTTCTCTTTTCTTTCCTGTATAGAATATGCAGAAACTCAAAAGTTAATTTATTGATTCACGTTTCAATTAGGTCTTTAAATACACTTGCACCTCTAGCAGCAGAGACATTGTCCAGCCAATGTGTATAGATATTGTCAAGCAATGCAGTAAGCATCTCATGATGATCTTCAGACATGGTCCTACGGGTAAGTTGATCTCCTACACTTTTGTACTTGCCAATCCTTTCCACTTCTGGTTCAATTCCAAGATTCTCCAAAACACCTAAGAGAATTAATAATTAACATAAATAATTAGTTTTAGGCTAACTATAGTCATCAAAGAACTTAAGGGTCTATTTGATTTGAGAAATGTGCATACATCTGAATATTTAGCATGAGCTGAAGTCAGAAAAACATACATCTGAATAATTAACGTGCCAAAAGTTTTAAAACTTTCATTAATTAATTTATTAGAGTGCACCAAGAGCTAAAAGGAGAACATTAGCTCAAAAAAATAATGCAGGGAAAAGCAGAATCAGCTTACCTCTGAAGAATGGAGCTTGAACAGTCAATCCAAACAAAGAAAAATAAGCACTTGGAGGGGCATATATTTCTTCACACGCACTTGCAATATAATATTCTTTTTCTCGACATGAAGGGACATAAGCCACAATAAATTTTCCTACAAGCAACATGAACTATCAAAGCTGCCCGTAACTAGCAAAGATCAGAGCTTATAGACCAAAATATTACATGATTCATAACACTGTACACATTTAGTATCACCAATAACCATATTTACAAAGCATTTGGAAGAGATTTTATAGGGAGTACATTTGTGCCTAAGAAAATAGTTCAGTGAGCTTCATGTGTAGTTTATCAGATAAGCTCTTCTCAGCTTATTCCAATGAGTCTCATGGTCAAAATTTATAATAGATGTGTTTGGTAACGCACTCTAATAACTTATAAATGCTTTGACTAACTTATAAGCTGCTTTGACTAGATTATAAGCTACTTCAATCCAAAGTTTGCTTGTACACGAGTTTATTTTAGTAATTTCTAGATTACACAAGCTACTTCAAGCAGCTCGCGAAATTTAGCTAGCTTATAAGCTACTAACCTTTTTTTAAAAAATTTATTCACAATAATTTATTTGAAATCTCTTTTTACCTCAAATAACTAAATATATTCTTTTATGTCATTTTTTACCAAACACTTTCAATTCAATTAAGCCCTAACTTTCAGCTTTTCAGCTCCTAAGTCACAGTTTATAAGCTTCAGCTAGTTTAACAAACACAATTAAGCCCTCGCATGATAAAAGTTTACTGAATAAGCACTTAGGTATACTTATTACTCAAATACATCCTAACTCGAGGTGCATAAACTTCAGTTGCATAGCTTCAGAAAATCAAACACATCAGTGTTCTATTGTAGTAGAGAAAACATACTGAGCCAGGCAACAGAAAAACGGTAACTAGTTGCCACTTTAACAACTTACTGAAAAAAAAAATCACACTTAAGCAAATAAAATAGTTTATTAAAAGCCACATAAACTGGCAATCAGTATATCATCATAACCTATTCACTTGACCCTGGCGTATAAAATAAGATTGTAAAACAGTAAGTAGCACTAAAAAAATAGTTATACGTAAATCATACGTGTTCCTACATTTTTTTCCCACCAGAACAGTAATTTTACACACCTGATTTTCTGAAATTGAAGATGTGCCTTCGAATTTCTTCAACCTTGGCCCAGCCGCAATTTAAAATATCAATGTGGAGATAGATACCGGAAATTCGAGGATCATAAGCTGCCTTCAAGAAATTATCACAGATTTGAGGCAGAGATAATCCCCGAGAGAACCTACTCTTGAGCTGATCCGATATCTAAAGTGAAGAACCACGCGAACAGAAAAGGTAGTTATTACATAACAATAGCGTGAGTGAGAAGTAATAAGCGAAAAGCGAGGGTGAGAGAGTGAAACCTGGCCGCGCAACTTGATTGTCAAAACGGTGCCGTATCGGAGCCGGTGCCAGGGTAAGGCCGTTAGCATCTTGAGCTTGACGATGAATTTTTTCCAGCCAGCGAGGGGCTTGAAATCAAAGTCTCCACTCGGATAATTCTCGACGCCACCGTGTAAGGCTTGTTTGGGGACAGACGAAGAATAACGAGAGTGGAAGTGGAAGGGGAGGGATGCGCGCGTGAGATATTGTTGAGGACATTGGAACTGAAAGCGTGTAACAGCAGATGAGGATGCGGTGATTGACGATGATGCGGCGTAGGCATAGCGCAAGCGGTGGACGGCAATGCGACCGCGTGACATTTCCGTGACTCTGCCGTTTCACTGCGGCAAAAAACGAGGGAAAAAGGAAGCCAGCAAATTTGCCTGTTTGTCTGGGAAAGTAATGCTAAAGGAAATCAATATTTTATTTTATTTTTTATTATAGTTTAATTCATTAAAAAGGAATTATAAAATAATTTCAATTAATATAATTAAAAAATATTTATTAAGTTTTATTTAAAAATATTTTGGTATTACATAATAAGTAAAAGTTTTAGTAATCGAGAATTTCATTTTTTAACATTGGAAAGTGTAAACAAAGTTTTGGTTTAACGCTCTTATAAATGCATTTTTACTTTGGGGATATGTTTTTTTCGTATCCAAATGGAAAGCGACTTTGTCTTGAAAGCATGTGCATGATTTGGGTTAACCTTCTTCTTTAGAATGACACAGTCGCAAATATTAATGGTGGAACCCAGTAGGTAGCTCCTACCTAGCACCACTTAAGTCACATGTCATCATGTTCTGCATACCATAACATAATGCTACCATTCATCATGTCAAAGTAGCATTCTATTTACTCCAAGCATTTCTCTGTTTATGAGGCTTCTGATACAATAAGTAAAGGACACCTATGCCCTTCACACACATCTACACAAATCTTGGATTCATTTCAGAACTCTTTTTAAAATGCTTATTTTTACTGAAATTTTAATTCTTTAACATAATCCTAAAAGGCTATCAAAATTTCTTCTACCAAATATCGTTACTTGTTTTTTTTATTAGATAGTATGATTTGATTATTATTCTTTTATTAGTTATATAAAAAATTTAAATCTCGGACCAGTCCACCAATTTACAATTATATAAAACCGAACAGGTTATTTGATTATTATTATTTTATTAGTTATAAAAAAAATTAAATCTCGGACTACTGAAGCAATTTACAATTATACAAAATTAAATCAGATAAAAAGTGCTGATATGTCTACATTAAATTACAACTATTAAACAATTATAAAAGGAAATAGTTTTTTTAATAAAATAGAATAATTTTTAAATTATATTGATGAAGTCACATTTATAATGTGATAATTGATCTCCTTCAATTTGAAAATTGAAAACAAAAGTGTAACTTCACATCATATTTTGTTAACATAATAAGTCAAAACAGCTTCACATTTTGTTAACATAAGTGAAACAGCTTCACATTTTGTTAACATAAGTGAAACAGCTTCACATTTTGTTAACATAACGTAAGTCAAAACAGCTTCACATTTTGTTAACATACAAGTCAAGTTGAGACTACTATCATCCTACTCATATGAGACTTCAAATAACAATAATTATTTGACATCAAGTAAAAATATTATTAAAAGAAAAAAAATATAAACGATACATAAGTAATATATATTTATTAATAAAAAATTATGAGAAAATATTAGATTAAAACATATTATAGTAGTATAAATACTCTTTATAAATAAAGAGTCTAAGTTTACGAACTTATCGGCACATACATTTCATTTCCACGTTCCTAATCTTTTCTTATTCCAAATTTTCTTTTCAAACAACTATATAAAATTTAAAAAACTTCACATTAGTATAGTTACAACTAATTTACTATATTTATAATTCATACCAAAACAAATAATACTTACTGTATGGTATATAAATCTATAATAATAGTTACATCACAAAAAATTATCAATAATAGTTAATAAAAGTTTATTATTATTATACTCTCTTATACAAGCTCTCTAAGATTCATACATATACGAGATGTCAGAATATATATAACTATAAAAACACTTTGTACCTTTATCCAAGTCATCAAAATTCAAACAAAACCTCGTACATAATTATACTTGATGACAAATTGTGTTTCATGCCAAGAGAGGGACGCCATTAGAATTGAAGGATTGTGGTTATTGTTTCATGGAAAAGATGAATAATTAAGCCTAGCGAGTATTTGTTGATAAGTTAAGCTTGGTTTGATCAATAATTACACAATTGGTAAGGATTGTGGTTATTGTTTCATGGAAAAGCATTAGTCTTGATAGCAAAGAAGATGGTCCTGGCATAAGAGGTTACAAGTGAATAATAAATTTAATGTACTTTGTTAGGTTGAACTTGTTGTATATGACATATTTAATTCTTATGATTAAGATAGGAGAAACTCTAAACATTCAATTTTCCGTATTCAATTTTACTGTTGTCTCCATTTGAAAAATTAAAATACAGAAGATTAAATTTATTGAAATTAAGAAAATAAAGCGAGACACGCACCATTAAATCTATCAAATGATGATATGTCAATATATTAATAAATTTCAAAGTGAAACCTATTTACTTTGAAAATGCACGTTAATTAAATAAACTCAGTTAAAATGGTACTATTAATATAAACAGAAAATTTCACTTAAAGCTATCTGAGGTTGTGTATCCATTAGTTCACACTTTCATAACTATAAACTTTTTTTAAACATTGGTATGGATGAATAACTATAGACTGTTGCTGAGCAATGACATGAATTAATAAATAGCCATAATCGTGGATAGAAGTCTTGTCATGCTTTGAAGATGAATGGATGAAGATTTCTTGTTTCTTGAGAAAACATTTCCCTTCAAGCTGCTTTCTTGACTAAATCAACAAACCAAAAGCGATAAAAACTATTGAATTCACTGCAACTAGGTGGAATCTCATGCAATTGGATGGAGATGCTCTACCCATGTGTTGTTTTTGCGAATATCAAAGTCTAAACATGAATAATGCCTCACAGCATACAAACACAGGAACATACCAGTACATATCTGAAAAATATTTTGGAAAATAACCAGATATATGCATCATTAGCCTTAAATCCTTGCATGCTGTAGTTAATGGCCATCACTAATGAAATCAGTAATATAAATTATTTAGTTCAAAAGAAAACCTAAGCAACAAATAAACAAGGTGTGGAGCAGGAAAAGAGGCCTATTTCCTTTTCCCAACAAAGTTTCTAACCTTGCCACAGCCCTGAACTGGAGACTTGTCTTTGCTATCAACGAATAACATCCCTTTCTTTTCCACCTTTTTCCCTTCCATTTGCTTGGCTTGGGTGGTTTTATTTGCTTTCTTTTCTAAGCAATACTTGTCTGCATCGTATTCCTCTTCAGCATCTCGATGGAAATCCGCAAAGCCATGATTAATCCCAAGATGACTTGGCCCAGAAGACGCATCAGAAGCCATAGAATCATCACTTTGATCATCGTCATCGTCATCATTATGTGGATTAGTTTGAATACCTTCCTCGTCGGTGTCGCCATCATCGCTATGTCCACCATCATCCATAGGGGACCCAATATACATGGTCCATCCAGATTCACTGCTGTGACATTCCTCTCCAGCGAATGGCTCCATCTTGAGGGTGTGAAGAAGGAGAAGAAGAAGAATGGGAATGGTAAAGCAAAGAAAGGGTATATGTGTATCTGACTTAAATAGGAGATTAAAAATAAGAAGTAGTATCCGTTTATGGACACCTGAAAACAGCAGCAGTTGAGTTATTAAGAAGAGACATGGTATGTGATGATGTGTTATGTATGTATAAAGGTCTGAAAGGAAATGTTCAGAATCTCTTAAATGACCATAGGGATATGTCTTCACCACACAACACCACCTGGAAGTGCATCTAAAGACCCATTAATTCTCTGACTTACCCAGCACAAGACAGGTAGAAGCTGTCAATGAAAGTGAAATTGGGCTTGAGAGAGCATAAATACCAGAGTTTTCTTGAATTTGAAAGGACATAGGGGTTGTTCACTCAGTCATTGGGTTCCATAAGAGAAGATGCAATCATCATTATTTCTCTGCATAGGTCATTAAATATGAAAGATGGGTTTAAATGCATAATAGGTGGTACAGGCTACAAAACTGGAGAGAATATAAGACCCTTTGTTTAGGTACCACACAAGAGGCCTTGTTCATTACCTGATTCAGCTTCCCAACCTTTTATTCCCTTGTCCTCTCCTCATAAACAAGCGCCACTTTTTCACTTCCACAAAAAATGGCAAAATTCAACTTCAGTTCCACACAACCTCTCTGCTTCAAAATTCTTCTGCTTCTTTCGCCTGTCGGGGAGTGGTCAACTTATTATTATCATCCATTCTTTTGTTTCTAGAGAAAACGCATCATGGGTATAATTAAGGATTCCAATTATGTGGCCTTTTATGATAATATGCATCAAGGAAATTGTTTTATCATGCGACAAGTTTGTAATGACTAGATTGTTATGTTGGGTGGATTGCATGGTTTGATTGAGATGGTCAATCCCAGTTGCTGTTACGAGAAACCACATGCTCCACGTTTTTCCTTCTTCTGCAAACACTGCCCCACACCCACACCCACACCCTAATCATATCCCCAAACCTACCAGAACGGAAAATAAAATAATCATTTTCTCGTTACCGCAGGTGTATTTTCCATTTTCCATTTTCCATTTTCCATTCTCCATTCTCCATTCTCCATTCACGCATTTCAATCTCAACATAGAACTATACAAAGACATATCAAATGAAAATAACCATCACGTGAGTTTTTTTTTTATTAAAAAAAAAATATGAACTTTCTCCACAAAACCATCTTCAAATGACAAAAATATAAAGTGTCTATTTAAATTCTATATGTTGAGAAGTCTAATAAAAAAAAGCATTTTTTATTTGAAAAACACCACTAAATTATCCATAAAGTGTGGGAGTAAGAAATAATTTTCTGCCATTATTTTAGTCCTGGTGCTTTTCCTTCTGTTGTATGCTGAACAGGAAAGTATCTTCACTGACTAGAAACATGTATAGCATTTTGACCGTTTTAAAAACAATACATAAATTGCATATTAAATAATTAACAAGATATGTTATAATAAATTTATTAAATATTAAAAGAATAATCAAATTCATCGTAATAATGGGAAGAAGAAGAAGATATAAAATGTATATCTGGTCAAGTTGCCAAAAATATACTTCCTAACACTTAAAATTAAGTTATATTATTGTAATATATAGTCAAAGTTAAAAACTATTTAACGGTTGCATACTTATTTTCTATAAAATTGAACATTTTTTTCATTTTCAATAATTTAAATAAAATTAAAAGATGTAATTCTCATTTCTCACCGTAAAATAATGCCCTGGTTTAAGAAAAAATCTTTACTTTATTTTCTTCTCCGAAACATAAAATTATGCCACTGCTCAATAAAAAGGAATCTACTCAAAAGTACATATACTAAAATGCAATAACTAAAGATGCTACGAAGATCGAAAATTCTCTTAAATAAGTATAGTGAGTTCATTTTAGCAACTGACTATTTTAGAAATAATAAATAATTAAAATTAAAAAAATGATTTGCATTAAAAAGTTGCTGTATACTGGAATATTAACATAATTTTATTAACTCTCATTTTATCTTCCTTTCAGAGAAAAATAATTTGAGTTGAAATTGGTGTGAACAAAACTAGGTATGCATGCATATTAATGTTTTGGAACCCTTCTTGGTTGGTAAAAGTTTTAATAAGTTTGAAAGGAAGTTGTAGGGTTGGACCACTACCACTTTAGGATACTCTTAAGGCCTTCCCCACCTTAAATATGCAATTCTTATGCTTCAATGCCTAAACTTAATTGCCCCACTTTTTATTCCATCTCTTTCTCTTCTAGATACCTTCACCTCTGCTTCTTTTCAATCTTCACAATCTTTTCAACTTCTCTATCTCTTAGCTACCTAATGTGTTTCTCTTTTTCAACTTTGTATTAATGTTATTTGACAACTACATAAAAATATCAGTTTACAATTCTGAAAATTGTTTCACCTCTTCGTATGGATTATATTTTAGTAAAAGCATATTTTTTTAGTAATAATGTGATATAAAATTGTTAACTTATCGTCACTTTTTAAGTTACTATTTTTATAATCATAGTATATTTCTGAGATTTAAAAAAAGTTTAGAGAACAAGAATTATGTTTTTATTATTTCCCAATATCTAAAAATGAAATAAAGCAAAATAATATTTTCTTACAATGATTTTTAAGAAACACCTTAAATGAGTGATCAATTGATACACAATTATTTTTCAACATAATTAAATCTGTTACACTCCTGACACTCTAAATATTAAATCATTACCTGAATTTAAAAAATAAACTATACTAATTGATTTCCACGTTTTGTGGGATTAAGTATTGTTGATTAAAGCTTCAACGAGTTTATCTTTCGCTTTGTTGAAAGAAATAAGAAATATATATAACCAATGAAACAAACATATATATTATTTGGATTGATTAAAAAATATTTAATTGGGTTAAAAGAGAGTGTAAAACAAAATTATAATAAATTATACGAAAAAAAATAGTTCCGCCAATGCAAAAAATGGCCATCGACGACTTGTTTAAATGGTAATTATAATTATTATAGTATGTTTTACGTTTAGGTGACCTAAAACATCTTTTATATAAAAATCTTAATTTAAAATATTTTAAAATTATGAAAATTAAAATTTAAAAATTATAACTAAAACTAAAATTGCACCTAAAATATATGTATATTTAAAGTTAAAACAACATCAGTTAGTTAGTTTTTAAGTATGAGCTTGTAACAAAAACAATTAAGAATTATATAAACCAACTACTATGAATCATCAATTAAGAATTATATAAACCAACTATTGTCAATCATAAAAAATATGTAAATATTGTTTGAAATACTTATTATCCAAAGTTATTTTA
>Ga0123341_1000143_pt1 | contig 33584 bp, 29 predicted proteins | sample Turbeapinknodule_FD_89959 | JGI IMG/M metagenome (GOLD analysis project Ga0123341, IMG submission 89959) | Root nodule microbial communities of legume samples collected from Mexico - Turtle bean Mexico pink nodule | ecosystem: Host-associated > Plants > Roots > Nodule | place: Mexico: Nepantla...
ACAAAATCTAATTTTCACAAGACTTAGCCAAGGCATCAGTGTAAAAATGAATCTGTTTATTTAGAAAAGAACAGATTTATTTTTATGCAGTAAACGTGTTTTTTGTAAAACATGTGAAAAACAATTTAATAAAACTTATGTTTGTTCTTATCACATGGCCAGTGGTTATGAGGTGAGCTACTCAGCAAAAAGCCCACTCTTAGACAACCTCTAAGCACTACCTAAGACACACTTAAAGCAAAGCAAAATACAAATGAAATGTACATATAAGTCTTCATCAAACACAATCTTGAAGGGACAACAACCATCTTCAACACTGAGAACTATTTACTTGAAGGGTTCTTAAGCGCTCATGACAGTTTTCCTACATAAGTCATTAGGAGATGAAAATGTTACGAAATTAAAATAAAATTTAAGAAAACTTAGAACAATAACTTACATAAGTTTCACGAGCACGAGTATCAACCTAATCACCCTTCTTGTTTGTGTGGGTGGCCATAAATAGTTCATTAGGTTAAGGGGGATGACCATATTGACGTTCCTAATAATGTTGTACAATTAGAACCAGTGTATGTTGCAAATGTAAAATGAATTCCATGTAAGACAGTGATGAGTACTTACCAAGGTCACTGCAATATCTGAATGTGATTTTCAATATGTGGAGTGCAATGCTCCACCACAAGCTGAAGCCCTATTCACTTTATTCTGAGTTGATTTATCTTTAAAATTTTGTGTATCCCAATAGTTCAGAAGCTCAACACATGCTTGCTCGCCTATCAAGGTAGGTCGAACACTCTTTTCCTTAGCTTTGGTCAACATGACACAAAATCGTTTTTTGACTTTAGACTCAGACATTTTTAATTTGTCACACATCCTGAGGTGCCCAAGTGACTCTACTTTGTTAAAAAGAAGAAAATATTTCGTTTCAGTTTTCCCATTTTGGTTGATTTGTATGAAATTGTAATTAAAATTTAAAATTACCTTAAAGTCACTCCACCATTTTAGTTTGTCCTCCTTAGTCATGGCATCATAATGATGATATGGACCTCTAAATTGAGACCGAATGCATTGTCCAATGGCATCACTGGCATAATGATTTGGCGTCACTAATGCGGAAAGACAAAACGAGTGCGACTATTTTACATTTATAAGGGCGGCTATATAGCTGCACTTGATCAACACGCATTCTTAAATCGAAGATTTACAAGTGCGGTTATTTAGCAGCATTCGTAAATGCGATATATAAATGCGACTATGGTAAATAGCCGCATTCTTATTTAATTTTTTAAAAAAAAATTAAAACCCTAAACCCTAAGGCAACAATAGCGGTGGCAGCAGCAAAAACCCAAACAACAGGCAATGAAGCAATGGTGACCTTCGTCAATACAAGAAAATAAATAGATAAGAGAAACGAAAAAATATATATAAACCAATGGTGAAGAAGAAAGAGTACTCAAAACAAACTTACTATGGCACAATGAAGGCTCGTAGAAAACGAGAGGAAGCTCGAGAGTAGAAACAAAAGAGAAAATGAAGCATTAGAGAACCTTTCGCCAATGCAAGAAAACAAACAAATAAGTGAAACAAACAAAATTTATAAACCATTTGTGAAGAAGAAAGAGAGCGAATCGAAACGAACTTACACTGGTACAAGAACACAATGAAACTCGCAGAAGAAGAGAAGAACACCAGAGCAAAAACAAAGAGAAAAGGAAAGAAAGTATGAAAGCGTAAGTGGCACGCTTCAAAATTAGGGTAAAAAATGATTTAAGAATGCGGCTATTTTTTTTTTGATCAGCAAAGAATAAATATAATTAAAGTGGGACATTTCAGGGATGTTCCAACCCGTATACATCAAGTAGGTGCTCCTAATCTAGATAAAAATTGGTACCAACCTTGACATTCAGAGCACCCAAAAAACTACTGAAAAATGCATAAATATAATCTAAAGAGCTATTATGAGTAAAAGTGCACTTTCCACCACAGTGCTATTTAACTACACAAGTGGCCAAAATTGGATGGAGGTACCGCAGGTCACCAAAAGCAAATCCAAGGTTCCAACAGCAGAACGTGCTGATATTATGGCAGCTCCATACCAACCCAGATTTGAACATCCAGTCTTCACATTTAGGCATCTGAGATATATTTTCATTTAGGCATGATAAGCACTTCATCTATGTTTCAATTTTGCATCAGGTCCTTGCAGCGAACTATAGGATTTTACATCAGCCCAAAGAGCTTGCAATCTAAGTTACTAAACTTGCACCTACATAAACATAGGTCCTGCACCTGCATACCAAGCCCAGAGGTAAACTTGTTGCCTCAGAGTAATTACAGCCTGCCTTCTAAACATCCTTCTAAACCAGCAACCTCCACATCCACCAACCATTCTTAACCTTTATGACTGCCTTGCTAAGCAATTCACTTACCTAATCAAATTCCTAGGCTTTCACCCCTGCACCCGCTTGACTCATCTCAACACCTGCTACCCTTTGGTGCTTGTGATAGCTAGATGCATATGATCGTCACTCTCATCGGTTCAACTTGGAATATACATTTGAAATGCTAGGAATGGATCATGAATAAATTGGCTTGATATGGATGCCGCGATCATTGTGAGCTTGCTTTGAACCTGCGTAAACATCCGAGAGCAATATAGACCACAGACCAAAAGAAGACCATAACCACTCCAGCAGCCACTCCAGCATAAAACCACCCTTCTTATTATCATTAGAACTATGCACCCACCTCCTTACCAAACCTACTGCCATCCATTCTTGTATTTTACCTCTCACCTTTAATACCGAACACCCTCTCTATGTTTCATTGTAAATAGTTGAGCGTGCAACACTACTGGCGAACATACATGCTAAGTTCAACCGTGCATTGCAGCTATCATTAGCTCTTAGAAGCCACCAAGTTGCTCCTCCAAGATCGCCCACAGAAGGCACAGTCTAGTACAAATATTATGCTTAGTTCCTAATGCATAAGGTTGAGAGACGACAACCACAACTCCAGTCTTCTTACTATAAACTACCACACTTACAAGCCAGCTTCGTTCATTCAGTGCCTTCCTTATACAGTAGCAAAACCAGCAAACAAGAAACAAAATAACAGTGGCATCTCCACAACAATTATACTACTAACAGTGGCATGTCCTATATGCTTACTCCAAAATACATCCCACACAGCTGAGATATCTTCCCCTGCTTCCTGAATGACTCCTTTGTAATACAACCTCTGGAGTCACCCCCTGCCCTTCCTTTCACTGCTCTAAACCAGTATCTTCGTACCACCTGCCCTGTATCTACCTTCAGAATCTCGAAGTACAAGAGTTTCTTATAATACCCTCAACAAAAGCAGCTTTGCAGGCACTGGTCTAGATTGAGAACCCAATCCGAGAATGCATAGTTAAAGGGAATTGTACCAAACCTCAGCTTAAGCCACACTGATAGTTGGGCTAAGTGAAAAATCTCTTCTGCATCAACTATTCCTTGCTTATAAACAACCAGATTTCTTTGATCCCAGATACTTCGTACTATAGTAGCCCAGACTCCCTTCCAAACCTGATTCTGCTTGGCATTGAGATGATACAAATAAAAACTCTCAAAGTGAATGGAGATGTCTTTATGTTGAACATACGCAATGTCTATCCATCTTAAACAAAGAGACCAAACACGTTGTGCATAACCGCACTCTATGAAGAGATGTTGTGTTGTCTCTTGCACTTCCTTACAAAACACACAAAGGGGAGAGTTTACCACCACACCTCTCCGAATTAAATTATCAAAGGTTGGGAGTCTACCTAGCAAAATCCTCCACGCTGTAAAAACCGCTTTAGGTACTGCTGTAGCTAGCCATAGTGCTGAAAAGATGTCCTGTGAAGCATTATTTGCTTGACTACTCAAAGTCGAATAAGCAGATTTCACAGAAAACACTCCATCCTTATCCCCATTCCATAATAAAGTATCTTTGTTTTCCTTGCTTAGAGTCTTTCCTGTAAGGAGATTTATCAACTCTTCCTCCATAGCACTTTCCCACATGAACCTAGGCCTTCTTCACCCTAACCTCCAGTTCCACCCTGTATCCTCCCAAGTACCCACTTCATCCAACTTCTTTCCTTGGTCCAATGAGATAGAACATAGCCTAGGAAACAAAGTTTTAAGCTTATTGTTCTTCAGCCAAACGTCTTCCCAGAATTTGACTTTATCGCCAGCTCCAACATTCCATACAATCGATTTCTGGAACCATCCATCACCTTCTCCCTCATTACAAGCCCTATATAGGTCTTTCCACCACCAAGATGAGTAGTTGCCTGACACTTCAGTTCTTACTCCCCCCGTGTAATACTTAGACACAAGAATCTCTTTCCATTTCCCCTTTTCCTCACTTAACATCCTCCAATTCCATTTTGCTAGCAAAGCGCAGTTAAACATTCTAATATCCTTAACCCCTAAACCCCCTTCCTCCTTTGCCTTGCACACATTTTCCCAGCTAACCCACGAAATACGTTTTTTATCAGCACCCCAGGCCCAGATGAACCTCCTCTGGATGCTAGAAATCTTTTTGCACACTGATAACGGGGCTTTGAAGATAGACAAATAAAACAAAGGTATGGATGTTAAGACCGATTTCACCAAGCATACTTTACCTGCTAAAGACAGGCATTTCCCCTTCCAAGCACTGAGTCTAGCTTTAATTTTATCCACCACTGGATCCCAAAACTGCGTTCTCCTAGGATTTCCTCCTACTTGTAACCCCAGATATTTGAAGGGAATCTACATTGCGCCACAATTGAGAGTTCTTGTATAAATATCCAACGAGTTCCTTCCGACCTTGATACCTGCTAGTTTAGACTTATGGAAGTTAACTTTAAGACCCGAAGCCAGCTCAAAGATCCTGAGGATAACCTTAATGGTGAAAATATTGTCGTAGGAGTCTTCACACATAAGCAGGGTGTCGTCGGCAAACTGTAACATGCAACATTCAACCTCAGCTTTCCCCACTCTCACTCCCCTTATCGGATTCTCCTTTAATGCTGAACGTACTAGACCAGCCAGTCCTTCAACTACAATAAGAAAGAGAAACGGAGCCAAAGGATCACCTTGTCTCAGGCCCCTAGTCGGTCTAAACTCTTCCGTTGGGCATCCATTGACCAAAACAGACACTGTTGCTGACTCTAAGCAACCTTGCACCCACTTGATCCATTTCGCGTGAAACCCCATTTTATTTAGCATATCAAACAGAAAGCTCCACCTAACCGAATCGTATGCCTTTTCGAAGTCCACCTTAAAGAATACACCACTCTTCCGATTCCTTCGTACCTCCTCAATCACCTCATTAACTATCACAACACTTTCAAACATACCCCTACCTTTCATAAAAGCTGATTGATTTTCATCAATAACCATAGAGATAACACCCTTAATCCGATGCGACATGACCTTAGTAATAATCTTATACATGGCTCCCACAAGAGAAATAGGTCTGAACTGATCAATCGTAATAGGATCTTTTACTTTCGATACAAGAGCAATAAAAGACGTATTACACCCCTTCGGAAAGCTACCTGTCTCATGAAAGGATCTCACCGCTTCCATAATATCTTCCTTTAGAGTCTCCCAGTTGGCTTTAATGAAATTGAAATTAAAGCCATCTGGGCCTGGACTCTTAGAACCCTCACAGTGCCACACGGACTCCTTAACTTCCTCCTCTGAAAACGCCTCAACCATCTTCAAGCTAACCTCTTTAGGCAGAGACTTAAAGTCCACGGATCCAAGCCTCACTCCTAGATCAGGAGTAGCCTTGAACCTATCCTCAAAAACTCGCTTTGCTTCCCTTATCACAGTATCCGGTTCTTCACACCACTGGTCATTTAGTTCGACTCCTTTAACTTCATTCTTTATTCTTCTCCACCTGATAGTAGACTGGTAGAATTTGGAGTTGGAGTCCCCGTATTGAACCAGTTCGACCTGGCTTTTTGCCTATACAGAGATTCCAACTTTTTCTCTACCACTCTCTGTTGACACACCAGCTCCAATCTTCTTAGCTTGTCTTCCTCCATCAAATCACATAAGGCATCCTTGGCATCTAAATGATCGATCTCCTTCATTATCTTCCGCTTATTATTCTCAAGATTCCCGAACATGTTCTTATTCCACTCTTTAAGGTCAACCTTTAAGCGTTTGAATTTATCTTTGAATTTGATAATACTGTTGCCCTGCCCCTCATATGACATCCATTTATCCTTTACTAGATCCTTGAACCCAGGTTCCAGGAGCCATGCGTCAATGGACTTAAAAGATTTTGGACCCCAATCTTTGATCCAGGATTTCACCACTATTGCATAGTGATCCGAAACCTCCCTTGCTTGTACATATTGCTTGCTCATAGGCCACACTTGAATCCATTCTTCAGATACCAGGATTCTGTCTAGCCTACTTTTTGCTGATCCATCTGCCCTATACCATGTGAATTTCTTACCCACAAAAGGCAAATCCTCCATCATATTCCTTCCAATGAAACCCTTTGATTTCCTTTTTATTGCTAGCATCTCCTCTAGTGCCTTTCCTTTCTGTAGCATACCTCACTGCATTAAAGTCACCACAACAACACCACACCTTGTCTTGATGAAGACTTCTAAAAACAGATATAGCTTCCCACATAACAGTCTTATCGGTCAGATTGCATGCACCATAAACATTAGTGATAACACATGAGCAGTTTGACTTTATATGGTGACCCACAATAGCAATAAAACCTCTCCCCATAGTATGGGAAACGTAAGTGAACGCTTCCTTGTGCCACATAGATAGCGTACTTCCAGCCCCATTCACCCCTTCATTGTGCACCCATCCCACCTTATTATCCCCCCAAATGGAGAAACACCTGTTATCTGAGAACTTTGTTAGCTTTGTTTCTTGCAAACACACAAACTCTGCACCCTCCTTAGCGATAATATTCCTAAGATATTTGGCTTTCACACCCCCTCCCAGCCCTCTGACATTAAGATTAATAATAATCATGGGATACCCCCTCGAGTTCCCATCGTAGCTTTGCACAGAACTTGATTGTCCCTATCCTCCAATGTTTCCATTTCTTTAATTAGCATGCCTGCGTCCCCTGAATACGTCGTCCCCAAACGTTTTCCTAGTTCCCATATCCTAATTGCTTCAGTTTGAGTGGCTTCCCTTCTGAGACGATTATTGCATTCCACAATTTCAGAATCTGACGTAGCGTATGTTTTAGAGTTTAACCTGGTCGTATACCTGTTTCCTTGATGAAGCGATCCCAGACCCCCCTTTCACCGCCAACATCGCTGAACTGTGCGAGCCCCCTGCTCCTAGAGTGCTCTTAGGTGCCGCACTCTCTCTGGTGTTATACTAGCTCCCTCCATTGATCCTCCTTCGTCTCCACTAGTAATGCCTAACTTCTCATTCCCCGCTTCTCCCTCTTCATCTTTTGGTTCATCCACATTCATGTTCTTAGTCACCTCTGATTGAGAAACTTCCAGCCTCGCATCTCCTTCCACACCCACAGCGCGGATAAATGCCCCCTTCGCACTTTCCGCCATCGACGAGAGTCCAGTGCCATCCATCGAATGGGCTTCACGAATGGCACTATTGCACGTGTGAGATGAATCTACTAAGTTGCCCACAGAGTATTGTATAGCCTCACACGCCTCGCTGACACGTTTTTGCGTGTCAGATAAAGCTGTCATCTCCGTTGATACTCCCTGCTCAATCAGATCTTTTTTAGTGTAAGAAATCCCTTTTTTTCCCTGACAGATATCATGCCGTTCTGAACATTCCTTCTCTAGGACTTTTCTTGCTTGCTTTGCTAACCAACCAACTCCTCCCCCGGTTACCTTCTCCGGCCGCCACCCGTTGCCTCCTTCATTCTCATCCTCTTCATTACTAAGCTTTGCAGATACCAGCGAGTCTGCCACGAAAGAATCTAATGACGAACCGCTATCAGACGACCCTTCGTGATTACAGGCACATTTGCAACCTACTTCTGTACCATCATAGTTTACTACCTCCTCAACAATAGTTACGTTATACATTCTCCCATTAATATGAAATTCCTTCGAAAGATCTGCTTTACACAATGTTAGCAACCTCACCTGACATCGAGCATACTCCAGGCAGTCCCATGACAAAGTGGCTCCATCTATACCCACCACCGTGGCTACTTCCCCTACAACTTTTGCTAGACACTCTCTGCTCCATAGCTGGAACGGCAGACCATAACATCTGACCCATACTCATTTATAGCTTACAACATCATATGAGGACCATGGTTTAATGTCTGCGAAGACACTATAGAACCACTCCCTATGAAGTTTGACCAACTCTTCCATTTTTCCTTCTGTCTTGGGATAAAGGAGAACTAAGTTATCACCCAAAAACTTCGTATTAAACATGGACATCCCCCCCTTAAGGCCGTTTCTTTGCAGCGTTTCAAAGTTAAGCCCATCCAACATACGTCCGACCATACTTTTAGTCACCCATGGCAGAGACTGCACTTTCGTCGTTAGGCTGGGGCCACTCCATTGGCTTTGTGCTTATCTCTTTACTGCGTCTGCATACGACTGTACTCCAGTGCCGTTTCTATGATCTTCCTTCCCTACTTTTTCCTTCCACACCTCCTTGTTCTTTCTATGTGTATGTTGGTGGGCGACCCCCTTTCTTTTGTTATCTTCACTCATGCGTGGACCGCCTCCTTGACCTGCGTACTCATCTCTCCTATACCTTGGAAGGTTCACATATAGCTTCATATTACCAACATAACATCTATCTAGTTCCTTCTCCAGGCTGAAAGAATTTCCTACGCCAAAAAATCTAACAAACCCAAATCTTTTGCCCCATCTATTCCGTCTTCTTGAGATGAAAACTTCCTTGACTCTAGCCCACTTCTGAAAGAAGACCAGCATTTCATATTCTCCGTGGCTATCTGGGAAGTTAGAGAAGAAAAAGGTTGTAAAAGAATTAGCATAGGACCGATTCTTCCGCTCCACAAGTCTCCTCCGCACGTCCATTTTTACCTCCAGCTCCCTTCTTCTATCACACCCCAACTTTTAATATAAGAATGCGGCTATTTAAATAGCCGCATTCGTAAATCATGCCGCATTCGTAAATCATGCGTTTTGATTTAAGAATGTGGCTATTACAAATAGCCGCATTCGTAAATAAAATTAATTTAAAAAATGCCACCGCGTTTTGAATGATAGCGGCTAACCCTAAAACCACATTAAATAAATAGTCGTTGTTTATACATTTTGTGCTAGTGCGTCCAACTACAATACAAACAAATCAAATTACAGAAATTTGTAATATGAAGATAAAAATAAATATAAATTTAGGATCACTTACCCTTTACTAAGAAGTCAGATGATGACCCTACTAGTAGGGTCATGTTGGACATCCTTAGGGGGGAGGTCGTGCTTTGAAGTAGTAGCGGCACCATGGTCAACATGGTAAAAAAGGCCTTGCACAGAGGTAGCAGTAGTATGTTTTAAATTGATTTGTTAAAATAAACTATCTTAAAAAAAGTGTATTTTCATGAATACTTTTCAACCCAATGCATATGATGAAATACATAAGATGCCTTATCAACATTTCATATGGCAGACAAACATATTTGAAAACTTATTTTAAACGCAACTATTTTGTCTAAGACGTCACAATAGATGCAATTTTTGAAACTTAATTGAATCACTTGATTGATGTATTTTATATTTTAATTTAATAAGTGATCAAATCATAGTTCCTGTATCTGGCCAACCTTCTCATATGAAGATTTACAAAATTCATCTAAAAACACTTTGATCAAAACATTTTTAAAAATTATCTCACAATAACTCTCATTCTTGGTTAGTGTGGATGATAATGATATGTAATGTAAAGGAGATAAGGAAGAAAGAACAGATACACAACAATTTTTATTGGTTCATCTATCACAATAGACGAAATCCAATTCTTGGCCAACAAGGCAAGTTCAATTAGACACTGTGAATAATCTTTGGGCTCGTATCTACTTCTAACTAATCCCTTGAGTATTATTTTATCAATCCACTCATGGCTAACATCAAGTATTCTTTGAGCTCATAACTACTCTAGGCTAACCCCTTGAATATTTTTTCCTCAAGCAACTATTGGCTAACATAGAGTATTCTTTTGATTCATAGCCATTTTTGGCTAGCCTCTTAAGTATTATTTTCTTAAGTCACTCTTGGCTGATATCGAGTATTCTTTGGGCTCGTAACCACTCCTAGATAATCCCTTGAGTATTCTTTCTTTAAGCCACTCTTGGCTTAAGGAGTTTTCTTTATCAAGCCACTCTTGGTTCAACGAATACTCTTTGAGCACCTGGCCACTCATGGTTACTCCCTTGAGTATTATTTTACAGACAAACACTCCTAGCTAAAATATGAAGGTTAGGTATTTCATTTATAAATAAATCATTGGGCTTGATCATTAAGGAGGATTGTGTCTGATGACAAATACAAAGATTTTGCTTTCTTTCATAGTGTAAATGTTCTTTCACTCTAAGATGGGGTAACATCTTTCAATAAATGCAATAGGTAAGCAATCTATCTCCTAGGTGTTTGAAGAACTCTTCTAGTGTTCTCTCTTAAGCTATAAAGGATCCATACATTTGGGAGTGTTTTTGCTCTAAGCTTTAGGATAATTTTCTAAAGCTTTTAAGGTTTAATCAGCGTTTGAACAATATTTTGGCATAATGCAACCTCTGCTCCTTGGCTTATAGGAGTGTTCTTAATTTGAGCAGTGATCTAGCATGGTATGTTCATCTCTTCTCTTCTCTTCTTCTTCTTCTTGATGTAAAGATTTTAAATAAGCTCTGGAAAAGGGTAACTGTTGAGAGGTTGTTTATAACTGTTGAGCAACTTCAACTTCATGCATGTTTTTTATGTGTCTAATGAGCTCAAATATAATCGTCTTTTTCTTTTCACAATATCCTTAGTTACTAAAAATGCTTATCTTCCCAGTTAACATAGCCTTTTGCACCAACTTATGGTTAAAGTACATATCGTACAAAGAAAATAGCTAGTTCAAAATTGAAATGCTCTTTATCTTAGGAGGCTAGTGATAAAGGTAACTATAGCTATTTTTCGAAGAGATGATATGATGTTGACTTTAGCTTGCATATTTAATAGATCTTTTTGGTAGACGAAGGTAATCGACATTTTCTACATGCAAAAAGTAAATGCATTCACACACACAAACATAATATATATATATATATATATATATATTATTCAAAAGGTGCGTCTATCGTTTGATATTATAAATGTATGTTTTGATCATATAAGCATTATGACAAATGTAAGAAAGGGTTGCACATTGTCGTTTCTTCCATCAGATGTAATACTTGCATTTTGTATGATATGGTTTTGAACATTAATTGTCTTATAGACGATGTGTGATCTTATTTGAACTTGTATTGTTGAACATTAATCATCTTACAGACGATGCATGATCATGTTTGAACGTGAGTTTTTTTCAACACTTAGTCAAAATCATAAGGTATTGAATTTTTTTTTCTTAACATGAACAATAACTAACTACCTAAAATCATGTCATGTATCATGTAACAAAATATAGGACACAGAACATATGTTTCATGCTTTATTAGACAATCTACATTGAAGTAGACATGGTTGTTATATAAGACAATCTTGCATCATATGAGTCTTCAAGATGCACCTCATCAAATGGGACACTCTTTACTATGAAATAAGACTTTACTATTAGATGCTCTTAATCGTATTCACTTTACTCAATTGGATGACACACTTACTCTATACAACCTTAAATGACCTTATACAATACAATCAAATTTTAATAAAATTATTTTCAACAAATATTGTGAGTAAATATTATATTAGTTATTAGTTTTATCTCATTGATTGATTGTTAATTGATATGTTAATAATAACTAATCTGTAAAATATCTAAGTTAGTTTTTATATACTCATATAATATATTGGAAATAAAACTCATATATCTTATAAATAAATTTTGTTATCTTCTATTATATCTTTAATATAATATCAATTATAATAAATCAACCAAAGAATAATTATTCTACCATTGTTCATATCTTATACTTGAAATTAAGATTGTAGATTTGAAAAACACTTTCACAACAACAACAAAGAGTCTAGAACCATTTTTTCCAACACTTTACACTATTTTTTTTCATACATTCTCAATAATGTATGCTTCATTTATAAATAAATGAACATTCATTCGGTTATTGCTTATATTCTATTGGTGAAACACTTCAAGTTGAAGGGTGGAAAAATGAAGTTAAAGAAATCAATGAAGGGAAAGAAATAAATGTATATATGGTATGTAATTCATGTAGAACAGCAAAAAACTAGACTCACTCACTCTCACTGCACACCCAAAATTGGAAAGTATGGTCACACTATCCTTCATATCTTGTTCTAATGTCTATCCACCCAAATTAATTAACCTTATAACTATCATCAACATAGTGATAATAATAGTTATTATTATTATTATTACTACTATAGTTTGGAATCAAATTATATTTCCGAAGGACATGGGCAAGTGTCTTCCACGACCACCTCGTTCTCTTGCAACTCACGTGACCACTCACGTGCGACTTGTTCCTTCTCACCAATCCCTTCACTTCCGGTGGCCGGTAAGTTCGAATCAACGGCCACTTGATCCCATCAAAAAACGGGTGTCGTTTAACATCAGTGGCACCCTTGGTGCACCCTAGCCTCCTCCTTGGATCCTTCACCAACAGCTTCTCAATCAAATCCCTAGCCTCACCCATCCCAGCCTCTTCTCCTTCCGCCACGTGGACGAATCTCACGTCCTTGCACGACGCTATGTTGCGCAGGGTGCCCTCCTTGTTGCACCCCTTAAACGGCGTCGTCCCGTACAGCAACTCGTAAACGAAAACCCCAAAAGCCCACCAGTCCACGCCGTTACCATGACCGTTACCGGAGACGAGCTCGGGCGCCAGGTACTCGTGCGTCCCCACGCACGACCGTGAAAACGCCGTCACGGGTTCCGCAATGAACTCCGCGAGAAACGTTTGCTCGTGTTGTTTGTAGGGGCGACGGTTATAACTGAAGCGACCGTTGGTGGGACCCGCCCGAGGGGGTTTGCTGTGGGTCCGGAGAGTGACGCTGGGTGCCACGTCGGATTTGAAGCAGAGATCGAAATCCGAGAGCATGACGTGGCCGTCTTCGCGCAAGAGAACGTTCTCGGGTTTGAGGTCGCGGTAGACGATTCCTAGCGCGTGGAGGTACTCGAGGGCGACGAGGACCTCGGCGGCGAAGAAACGCGCTACCGAGAGGGGGAGGCGGTGGTGGGGCTGTTTTCGGAGGAGGGAGTGGAGGTCCCCGGCGGGGCAGTAGTCCATGAGGAGGCACGTGTAGTGGGAGACGTCGATGCGCGCGTAGAGCGTGGGGAGGAAGGGATGATCGAGCGCTTGGAGGATTTCGGCCTCGGTTTCTGCGTGGGAGAGTTTTTTGGGGGTGAGGAGGTCTTTGTCGACGACTTTGAGGGCGAAGTTGGCGCCGTCGTAGTCGCGGAGGCGGCAGAGGAACACGCGGCCGAGGTTGCCGGAGCCGAGGTGGCGGAGGAGCTTAAGATGGCGGAGGTGGAGGCGGCCGTCGGAGGAGAGCATGGTGGCGGCTTTGATGGCGGTCCAGTGGGGGTCGGAGCTACGGTGGGGGCGACGGTTGACGACGGAGATGGAAGGCTCGATGGTGGAGATACGATCGTTGAAGCTGAGTGTGAGGCTGCTGGTTCGAGCGAGGCTGGTTCGGGCGCTGGTGCGGTCGGTGGTGGTGCTGGTAAAACTGAGATCCAGGTCTGTGTCTGGGAACAACAATGTGGGTTCTTCCATGCTTGTTGGTGTGGGTTTTGGTTCTGAGACATTAACATTGGTGCTTTCGTTTTGATATATAAAAGGATGGCAACACTGAAGGTGGGTCCGAAGCTTCACGAAGTTGACCCAACTGGAGCAGCAGGGGCATGGACAGTGGACAGATGCAGAGGTTAGGTTGACCAACTGGAGTTTCCATATATTCTATTCTTTTCTTTTTTTATCATTCTTATTATAGTATCATTATCACACTCTGAATTATTATTATTAGGTTGATATTTTAGAAATGATGTGACAAAGGAAGGGCAAAGTGAAGAAAGAATATCACACAATTGAACTAAGATTTATATACCTGTGGACAAATGTTCACCTTTGATAGGGTTCTGCAATGTCATTTATATATCCTTAATACAGTTGACTTGAGTATGAAAATTATTATACAGTATGAGTTGAGTGTATTTAGGGTTTAAGGTATAAGATTTAAAAAGTTGAGTGTTTCATATTAAAGAAAGGTATTGATACTTAACTTGCAATACAAATTAGTTAGAATCATGGTAACTTAGAAGTATGTAAATTAAATATGAATAGGGTTTTGACTTTGTGGAGTATGGGAGTGGATACCCCTCGATCTCGTTTGTTTCTATCATTGTTGTTGAGTCGGTGACAGTGATACAGTGTTCATAGATAGATACATGCAGGTAGAGAGTAGTAATAAATGGAGTGGTTCGTTGGAAAATGGAAATGTGTTTTTTGCATGGTTTTTGTATAAAGCTAGGTATTAGCTAGGTTAGATGCAGGTCATTTGGCAAACCAAGAATTTGTTAGCAGAAAAAAGGGAGGGTGCTGAATAGTGTGCATGATGGGGTTGCATTAGTCTACAAAATTGATTTAACATTGTTGGGGAAGATGAATATATAATAGCTAGAGCAGATAAGGAGTTGGTATCATGTTGGAGGTGGTATCTTGTTAACTGTAGTGAACAGCCCTTAATAATGGACTCAAATGTGATATTTTACTTCCCATTAGAACATGACATTTGATCCAGTCATCATTCTTTTCCTTTCTGGTTTGGGTATTCAGTCATGCATTCTTTTCTTTAAGGAGTTCTAACATCTTTTCATATATACAATTCTGGTGAAATAGTTCATGATAATAAAAAAGGTGTAATATAAGGAAGGTGACTAGGTAATGCATGCATTAAGCCCAATTATCATACCTTGACTTCACTCATTTATTTATGAACCCTTGACTTTCTTTTGCTGTTAAACCAAACCATTGTAACTAAATCATATTAAATCAAGGTTTAAATATGTTTTTTTTTCATGTATTATAATTTTTTTTCTTCATTCAAAAACTTTAGATCATGTTGATATTTATAGTATCAAAATAAATAGAATGAGTCATATTTGTATGTAAAATGACTATTATATTTTATTAAAATTTATTATTGTTTTAATTGCAGAATGATATTATTATTTTAAATGGGTTGATGAGGTGTAATCTCAATTTAAAGCAATTCCACAAAATTTGAATCAATTTTAGATAAAAAATAACCTGGTTCAATAATTTCCATATTTTAAACATTTTGGTGATCTAATAAATTTGGATTAGGAAAAAAACCAATTTTATGTTATATTACATGATAAAAAACATATTTCAATATGAAAAACATATTTAATTCTTAAATTAAATATATTGAAGGATAAAATATATATTTAACCTTTACATTATACATTAAAGTATTTGCGTTAAATATATTTAAAAGGGTATATTTAACCCTTAAAATTAAAGTATTTGCATGTGACTAAACTATCCTAACCATTAGAAGCATTCAATTGTAGAACAGTTTGTATCTGATGAAAATCAATGTGTTGATAAATGAATATGGTTTTGTTTGTGATTAAGGTTAAGGTAATAAATGAAAGAGGAAAATGGTCCCATGTGACATGATGGTGGGGTAGTATGAAAGGCTTGAAGTCCTTAAGGTTGGGACCTACCTTGGAAGAAAGGGGTTAGTGATGCTGTCTGCCACGTGGTCAACATTGGCCCTACATTGTCGCCTACACAATTCATTATTCCAAATTTTTCCCATTTCTTAATGCATTAATATGAGTTAGAAAAAGCTAGAATTCAGAGATGATTAATAAATAATGGGGTTCAACTTCCTTAGGTAGCAGAAGTATTTAGTGTGGCTACATAATAATGGAGGCTACACCAAAATTATGAACCTCCATCCCTCGTGATAAGAGAGATCCAACTGCTCTTCTTTAATGAGCAAATGTTAAATTTAAGAAAGTGTTAATATTCAATTCAGAACAGTAATGAAGGGGCATGGGTGATGTTCCCTTGTTCTCACTTGCACAATTTAGTCAACTCCAAGTTTTTTAAGGGAATCTCATCCCCTCCAAATTTGACGAATATAAATCAAATTGTTTAGACCATTTCTTTGAAAAACTCTCACTATTAATGTTATGGTACTTGTATCTGAATTTGAGGATGGATGTTGAATAATACCCCCCTCCTACCCAAAAGTAAACAAAAAACATTCACACACAGTGAAGAATTTTTTTGGAAGCCAAAACTCTAGAACCGTTTAGTCAATAAAAGAATCGCCATATGTATCATGGAACTTCAACTTTGTAAATAATTATCACCAATTACCTAGATTAACTAGAGCTAGAATAGTTTCAATTTTACCATTGATATTAAGTTCAAGATCTTGTTAATTAGTAATCTAAAATTCAAGAGATTTAGTTTTAAAATCACATACAAAATTAATTTAGATTCTAAAGTTGGTAGTTAAAACATTGGTAGTTAATTAGATACTAATTTAAAAACTAGTTTATAAATTTTATTAATAGTAGAAACTACTTTAGATAGCAATAATTTTTTAGTGTTTAAAATAATATTTAATTTAGTCAATATAGTAACTAATTACTTTTTGTCTTTAAAATTGATTTCTACTTAATAATTTTCTTGCAGTGAAATTCGGAAGAGGACACGAAACAAGGTCAAGTATGAAGATTTTAAACATAAACATAAACATAAGGGGGTTAAGGGGCCAACAAAATAAAGTTATCTAAGGTAGTGCACAAGGAAGGAAGGGATAAGGATATTGTACATTCAGGAAACCAAAGCCGAGAGAATACCTCCAGAAACGGAAATGAAATGCAAAGGAGGGGAAGGACAAATAAGAAGGATATCAAGGTGTTTAATGATTTTCTGGAAAGGATGTTGGACTTATCATTGGTGGGTGGAAATTCACATGTTTAGGCCAAATGGTACAACTAAAAACATAATTAACAGGATATGTGTGTTTTCAGAGTAGCTGCAGATATAACCACTTGTTGCACAATATGTGCAACCTTGGTGTGTGTCTGATCACTGTACATTATTAGTGAAGACATTAAGCAGGGATTGAGGACCAAAACTATTTAGAGTCTTAGATAACTGGTTAGTTATCAAAGAATTTAAAGAGGTAGTGAAACAGAAGTGGAGTGAATATCAGTAAGTGGAAATGGAATATATGTTATGAAGGAAAAACTAAAGTAACTAAAGGCGAACTGAAGGTGTGGAGTAGACACATATGTTGGGAGGAGGAAAAATCAAAACAAAGGATCATGGAAAGAATTAAAGAACTAGATATACAGGATGATGAAGAGAGGCTGGATGAAGACGGGAGAAAGGAAACACAAGGTTTGTTTGTTGAGTGGTATGGCATGTGTCTTAAACAGGAAGGCATAGACAAACGATAAGATGGATAGCTTTGGGGAAAGCAAATAATAAATATTTACATTCCTTGATGAGCTGGAAAGGAAAGAAGAATGGAATAAGGGGACTAATGTGGGGAGAGGTTCTGGAGGAGGACCCAGACACGTTTAAGAGGTGTATTATAGACTTCTTTCAAGATAGATTCAAGGAGAGAGAGAGAATGCAAATGTGACTAGATGGAATCTCATTTCTTTCTCTCCAACAACATGAGAGAAGCTAGATCAAAAAGTCTTTTGAGGAAAATGAAGTCAAGGAGGCAATGTGGGAATGTGAAGCATCCAAAAACCCACCGAATGAACCTAATTTTAGATTTATAAAAGAGTTTAGGAAGGCGATGAATAAGGATATCATGAAGGCAACAAAAGATTTTAATGTTATGGGAAGGTGGACAAAAAGGGGTCAATGTTTCATTCATAACATTGATTCCAAAAGTGGCCATACCAATGAACTTAAATGACTATAGACCCATATAACTAGTGGGTGACCTTTATAAAATAGTTGTGAAAGTGTTGTCTAGAAGATTGAAATTGGTGTTACCAAAACTCATTGACAAGAAACATAGTGCTTTTTTGGAGGGAAGATGTTTGGTTGAGGAAGTCCTTGTAGCAAACAACACAGTGGAAGAGATTAAAAGGAAAAAACATAGATGTATTATCATGAAGATTAACTTTGAAAAGTCATATAACTCTATCAGATGGAGATTCGTAGTATACTTGATGAAGAGATTAAGGTTTAATGGCAAGTGGATTGGGTGGCTCAAGGGATGCCTAGAGTCTAGTACAATTTTAGTGCTAGTTAATGGGAACCCAAGTACTAAATTCAAACCAACTAAGGATCTAAGGCAAGGGGATCCTTTAGCCATTTTTCACTTTTTAATGGTGGTTGAAGGTCTTGTGGGATTTGTGAGACAAACAATATGCAAGAATATGGTATGGGTGAAGGTGGGGGATAAAAGGGTGGCAATAAATATGCTTCAATTAGCATATGACACCATTTTTATATGTCACGAGTCCATACAAAATGTATAAGTCCCAAAGTGCATTCTAAGGTGCTTTGAAATTACGTTAGAACCGAGGATCAAATTTTTCAAGAGCAATTTGGGGGCTGGGAGTGTATAGTAATAAGAAGGAGGGGTTTGCATCAATTCTGAACTGAAAAGTGGTGGCATTGCCAACAACATACTTGGTAATGTCCTTGGGAGGAAACCCTAGGAGATAAATTTTGGGAATCAATAGTCAATAAAATAAAGAAGAAATTAGCAAGTTGGAAGGGTAGAAGTCTATCTCAAGGAGAAAGTTAGCTTAATAAGTTTGGTTGTAAAAACTATACCATTGTTTTTTATGTCACTCTTTAAAATGCTTAATATTGTAGTAAATAAAATTATGATGGTATAGAGGGAATTCTTATGAGATTGGGGTTATGACATATGACGCATTATGGGTGAAATGGGAAAAAAAGTTTGCAAATCAAAAGAAATTGGTGGTTTGGAAATTAAGGATATGACAGTTTAACAAAGCTTTGCTATCAAAATGGAAATGGAAAATGATGACAGAAAAGCGAGAATTATGGAAGGAGATGGTGGAATCAAAGTGTGGAACCTGGAAGGAATTAAATAAGAAATATACAAATAGGTCTAAATCGCGTGAAAGATCTTAAGGTTAATGTGTGGGTTTCAAGAATAAAAACACTAGTTTGAAAAAAATAATGGAAAGAAAAATAGGGAGAGGTAACAAAACTTTGTTTTCAAAGGATAACTGGATTGGGAAGGTGGGTTTGGAGTGTAAGTACCCAAGGTTGTATTTGAATTCAACCAATAAGGACGAGGAGGTGGAGAGTATGGGTGAAAGTGTTTGAAATCAATGAGAATGACATTTTACTTAGAGAAGGAAATAGTTTGAGTGGAACTTGCTCAAGTTATCCAATTTATGCAAGAAATGCATATAGTTCGAATCAAACAAAATGCTAAGGATAAGTGGGTGTGGAGAGGGGGGAGACAAGAGTGTTCGCGGTTAGATAAACATACAAAGTCATACAAGACAATTGTATGGATGGAGAAGATGAATTCTTCTGCAAGTTGAGGGAGGCAACAACAATCCCAACAACCATACTCTTGGCCTAGAAAATAAGCTTAAACAGAATTATAACCAAAGATAATTTAAGAAGAAGGTAGATCCTCGCGAGAAATTATGTGTTATGTGTGGGGTGGAACAAGAAACAACTGAAAACTTGTTTCTTAATTGTCAAACTATGAATCAAGTATAGTATGCTTGTTATAGGTGGATAAGGGAAGATAGAGTGAATCCCGACAATGTAAAGATACATATGCTACAACATGGTTTAATAGGTTTGAGAAAAAAGGAAAAAATTATGGAAGAGTATGTGGGTTGCTATTGTTAGTAGTGTGATACAACCCAATTAGCCAAGCAGATGACCAAGAACAAGAGACACTTCACAAATTGATCTGTCATCTCAGCATACAAGACATTCCCATCAAACTTCAGAAGGACCTCAACAAAAGAAGAACTGGACATAGGCCAAAGCATCAAATGTTTTTTCTTCTGGTCTTTTTAAAAGACAAGTTTATGTAAATAAATTGGGCTCACTTTGGGGGTCCAAATAGAAGAATAAGCTAGACTAGGGTGTGCTTAGTAATTTGAGTAGGGTGTGCTTAGTAATTTGAGTAGGGTGTGCTTAGTAATTTGGGTTTGTGTCAAGCCCACCTTTTATGCAATGTGCACCTAGGTTTAGGTTTTCTTTGACCTACCTTCTAGAAGGTTTCTCACAAATGACATCCATACCCCTCTATCTTGCTCTCCAAGTCACTCGCTCATATATAAAGGGTGTCTTGCCTCATGTATGGAGACATTGAATTTGGATAGTAAAGAAACTCTGCAAGAGTGTTTTTGTGAGACTTGAGAGTTCTCATGGTGGGTCTTATCTTGAGTGTGTGAGCACTTCAAGTGGCGGCTCTTTCACCACTCATCTTGGAGTGCCTCCTTTCTCCAAGTGGTGTGACAACCCTTCTTCTTCCATAAGCTTTCTTCATCCCTTCCTCTTTTTATCTTTCTTTTTGCGCCATCCTTTCCATTCCTCTTTATGATATCATGTTTGTCTTTTAATTTTGGTTATCACTTGTCTTTCTTCATCTTATGTTCCTTCCATTTCCGCAATTTACTTTCATCATCATAATCACCATATTGTGTTTTTCTCTTTGCCCTCTAGAAGTGAACCTTCACACTAACTTGGCCACTTGATTAAGTTCTCACCTTAAATTGTTAATCTAAAAAATCATAAACAAAAGAGGAACCTCTAAAATGTGCCAATTTAAAATCAATTCAAATCATAGTCTAAAGATATTAAACTATCTTTCACCTATCGGACTGAGAATCTAAGAGTTTTGATGATAGACAACACTATAGGATGTGTTGTGATGTATAATCAAGCTCACTCATGTACAAAACCACCATAAACTATATATCAAGCAATACATGTGATAGATGTTGCAGAGAATTCATGTTAGACGATTGTCTCATCATAAAAGTGAAAGATGTCAAACACTGGTGTAATAGACGATGACAATAATGAACTTAATATCAACTAAAAGTATCAGATGGAAGTGACAAACGCACAATAGTTGTACCAAAGGTCTTATTAAGATAGTAGACAATGTGTACAAAAAAACTCAATGGATCATGCTATTAGGTGGTATACTTAACAGACATTAAGAGTATCAACAATGCATCAAACGGAGATCAAGTCATACACATGAAAAATGATAATGGGCGTTGTACAACGATTTAACAGGGAAGTTCCCAAACTCATAATTTACATTTTATATATGTTCAAATGGTTATTAAATGTTTTCATACTCTTTTTGATATTATGAAGTTACTAAAAACAATTAAATTAAAATAAATAGTTGAAACTAATAATAAAATGTGTTTGTGGAATTAATTTGAAATACATGGCACAATGAATATATTGTGCTTACATGGTTCATAAAGAAATATATATTTTTCAAATTGATTTCAAATATAGTTGTACACCTATTGATCAACTCAAAGTCTAAAACAAAGTATGAAATTAATAACATATTTTTCAAAATATTCACAAGAATATAAAATCAGGTTAAATCTAGTTATGGTAAAACATTAATTTAAGTTAATCTGAAAAGTGTTGATAATATTTCTAAATTAATTTTTGAGAATATAAACACTTGATAATTCAAAAATAATCTAAGAGATTGTTTTCAACATCTCATGCTTTGATATATAGAATATATTGATTGTTGAGAATTAGAAAAGGTTTCTAAATGTATTTTAGAAACACCAAGACATCCATAAGTCAATATCTTGAGTTTCCATACTCAACGACTGACTAAAGAAAATGAGAAGACTAGTGAACAAGAATTGCACAAATCAAGCATTAAAGTTTCATCTAGTCATTGCCTAAAGAAAGCACATGCAACTGATTAAATCCAAAGAGTAATCATAAGGCAAAGAAGTATTTAGAGCTTGTATCAGAACATTCCTAATTCATTGTTTGATACAATGAAGATTTAGGGTAACGTTCTTATTTGGTTGATTAAGGAAACTATTCAAAAGAACGAGTATGAGATGAAAACATGGAGTATGTGATCCAATCACTGCCAGATATATCTATCAACGTTCACACAACAAGTATAGAAAGAAATGTAAAGAGCAAAGACGCGATATCAATAAAGTTAAAGTTTTTTTATCAAAGCGTCTACTAAATTTATGAGGATCCAACGTGACAGATATACAATTGAAGAATCAAGTCACAAGACATTAAAGAGTCAGCGTTCACATTAGAGATCTGAAAGGAAACAATTCAAATTGTTTCATACGCTCAAATATACGCAGAATCAAATTAAAGCAAAAGTTGTCGTTTTTAGCGTTTGTCGGGAAGAAAATGATGAACAATACACAATGATAAATGATATGATATTAGATACTCAATATTATATTATTGAGTTATCAAAGTTCACATTTGGGACTAAAGAAGAAATAAACCAAATACATTTAATGTCCAAGACCTAGAGAAATCAATCAGGTTGAAGAATTTCTACATCCAACGTCTAACAGTCATATGAACGAAGGGAAGAATCAAAGCTTCAACGATCACAATTTGAAGACTATATAAAGACCTTGAAGGTGAAAAAGACACACACAATTACACGAGACAAAGATACAAAGCTTACAAAGTGTATTCATATTCTGAGTGTGTATAGTCTTTTTGTAAGTGTATTTCATATCTGTTATTTAGAGCATTCATATTTTGGGTAGTGAACTATGTGAGATAACCTTGTGCACTGCTATTTTTGCTCTCTGATTGATAATGTTTCTCATTTGTTGAGGTCTTAGTCTTAAGGGGAGATTAAGATTATTAATTTGAGAGGTGCAAAATACTTGTTGTTTAGAGATGTATAGAATACTTGTTACCTAGAGATGTGTAGAATACTTGTTACCTGGAGATGTGTAGAATACTTGTGTTAGTGAAGGTTGTTAAGCGATTGGCTTAATGGGACTGAATGTAACCTTGTGATTAGGTGAAGTTGTATAAAACTCTTCGCATATTTCTCTTTATCCCTTGCCTATTATAATTTTTGATTGATTGTACCTTCTGGAGCCAATTGTACCTACAAGTAGTGTGTAGTATCAAAGGAATGAGGTCATATTTTAGGAATGGAAAAGTGAATGCAAATGAGATGCTTATAATGGGCCAATTAAAAGCATGGATATGGCTGAAAAACAATTGTATAAATACATATTCAATTTGTTGTTTATATCCCCTAGAATGTTTAAGGAATATTAAGTAAGACAATGAAGTGTGAAAAATTTGAAGAATAGAGAGCTTGTGCAGAGAAACTGAGAAACAAACTAATGGAAGGTTTGGGAGAAACACAAAATAGACACTTATTGCAAGAATAAAATGTATGTAGGTATGTATTAGGAGGGAGACATTAGTTTTTGTACATTTACTGGGTCGGGATGGGAAGATTAGGAGAAGGATTGGAATCATGAAATGTATTATATCGGTGATACCTAAGGATAGAAAAGCAGGACGGGCGGTGTGGGCCGACCTATTGAGAAAAATGTGGGGCAGGCTGCCTTTTTCAACCCGTTAGTCTGTTTAGGCCTGCCCCACATAACCCGTAGCCCGTGCGGGTCAAGTGTGGGGCGGGCTGACATGCATAACTTAAAAATTTGAAAATTTCTTTTTTTACCCCCACATTTTCTTCATGCAACCTCATATTTCACATTCTAAATTTTTTACTCACATCTTATTACGTATGTGTCAATGAGAATAATATTGTAAGACCATTTACTTAATACATCTAAATAAATAAATAAATTAATTATTCAAAATTTCTATTTAAAAAATTATTTTTTATTAATTTTGAAACAAAAATATGTTTTATGCGAGCTGATTCATGGACCAACCCTTATGCGAGACGGAGTAGTAAATTAAGTCCGCATTTTATGTGGGGCGGACCAGCCGCATTATCATCCCTTATGCTATTAATAATAGTGTCATTGCTTGCTTAAAAAAAATTGTACTTTGAAAGACTTAACTAGTAATATACGTAATATTAATAAATATTTGGAGAAACAATATCTAAAACCTTTCCTAAATTATTTTTAAGGCTTTTATATATTTTTTGAACTAAATTCAATACATTATTGGTTTCAATTTTTAAGCAAATAACACTGAGCAATGAAAAACTATACAAATACTTTAATTTGTTTCTTTAACATTTTCAATTAAATAACTAGTATTGGAAATACTAATATACGTCACAATATATTAATACCTTCCTAAATAAATTAACCATAAATTTAAAAATAATTTTGGTAATACCTTCATGGATATTAATTATTTGAGTGATCTAGATGAATTAATATATTTTACCTAACTAGTATTGTAATTTGGTCAAACATAACTCAATGCAAACTAACTAACTCTTATACTAGTTAGGTAATGAATTTAGTATGATTTGCCTAATATCCAAACTTGAACTCTTAATACTTGTGTTATAGATAAATTATGTTATGATATTTTTCTTTTCATATTTATTGTCTTACTTAAATATTTGAACTAATTAATGAGAAGACTATTGGTTATTTTTTAATTAATTAATATGCTTGAAAATTACAATTTTAAACAAAACAAAAATTCAAAATCTTAACTCAATTTTAAAAATACAATAATTTAACCCAACACAATATTTTTTAGTAGATCGAGTGAGTAAATCCTACCAAATCCAACCCACAACATCCATAATAACTTATTTAAAAGACAAACAATATTTCACTTTAAACTAAACAATTAATTCATAAAAGAACATAAATATATTAATTTTATTAAAAAAAAACTTTTAAAAACAAAACACCAAGAAACAGTCCAATATAAACATCAGATTCTTATCATGCAAACACAGTCTTCAAAGTACTAAGAATAATATATAGTATCTGTTCTTCTGTCATGCTCAACATTTATACAGAGAAATAAAATTACAGACAAATCCCTGTTTAACCTAATATATATGTGTGTGCATGTGCCTTTAGTTTATTTTCGAAAGATGCACATTAATTGTTCAACCTGCTAATACAGATATCCCTGACAATTTAGTGGTTAGTAATAATAATTGAAATAAAAAACAGAATTCATAAAGAAGATTCCAATAAACCCTTCTCCAAATCTCATCATACGTCAAAAATCTCATGTGAAGGAAGACACAAATATTTTCTTGCTTCATCTCAATGAGCATTGCACTATGTGTGTCTGCTTCACTCCTATGAGACTCTTTCTAATGTTCTTTCAACTCTTCAAAACTTGTGTGGCCCATTTCCAAATCAATGAAACTTTCTCAACATCAAAGCAATTAATAGCATGGAATTGATGCCATAACGAACCATATGTTTGTCACCACACAAAAATATCCATGTGTAATCTTCATTACTTTGTGTTAGGGTAGTTTGTTTAACTTAGCCTATACTATAAATTTCAATGCTAAAATGTTTAAACATTTGAGAAAACTTATTACATAATACGTATTTCATAATGTTCTAGTCGCCTAACATAAAATTATTAAGCATAAGTTATTTTATATAAAAAATAATTAATTATTATATTAATTAAATTATATATTATTTTTGAGATTATAAAATTATCGATATCTAAATTTATTTCTATTTCTATTAATAAATAGTTTCTAAATTGATATTTATTTAATTATGAACATTTTAATTATCAATTTTATAATCTAAATAATTAGTAGTTAAAAATTTGATAGTTAATTAAATATTAATTTAAAAATTATTTATCAATAGAAATTAATTTTGGATACTAATAAAATAGTATTTATCTTAATTAATATAGTGATTATTTATTTTTATTTTTAAAATAGATTTTTATGAAATGATATTATAGTAGTTTTAACAACTTTTAATAACCATAAATTTTCTTCGAAGTATTACTTTTTTTTTTTTACATTGTTATATTGTGTTGGTACTAAATCACATCAGCCATTAATAAGAACGAAATCGTGATAAAATTATTAAACACTAAAGTAAACTATATCTTAAATATGATAACTTTAATAATGCAAGAACTTGAAGTCAGACATCAATACTAAAAACAAAGAAAAGACTTAGCAGTCTCTTAGGTCTTAACTGAGAAGCTATTGTTTTGGTATAGTAAAATATTCTTTATTAAAAAAATTATGAAAAGGTCATGAGAAAACCATGAAACAGCATAACAAATATATAATACTTCAAAATGTAGCAACTCTAATAATACTAACAAACTTGAGATAAGAACCTCTGTAATTCCTAAACAAAAAAAATGTATAGATGATCAAAAGTTAAAAATCATAATAAACAATCTTTAAAAAAAATAAAATGCTTCAAATTAGTCAGGTTATATACTTTTACCACTATAAAAATTATTTAAGAAAAAAATAACACTTGCAAGACAATGATTATTCGAGTTTGGACATTATTCATAGAGTCTAACTTGGAATTATAATAGTTGAAACAAGAACATCTTGCATGTTGTAATATGATGATTGAAAAATATTATTTTTTCACAACTGCAGAAAATATAAATTTACAATTTTAATCTGATAAAATACAATTTCAAAATTATTTTTATCTTTTTTACTTGTGATTCACATTTCAGTAAAACATATTTTTTTTATTTATAATCTATTGTAAGATTATCAACATATCAATCGAGGAATAGATTCATATGCTTCTTATAATTTTCCCATGCATTATATTTACATACAAAGATAATTGTTGCATATGAAACAAGCTATACGGAACAGAAAAACACACAAAAATTTATATAGAAGTGATAGGAAAAAAAAGTAACATACATAATCACGAATCAATCCAAGAAAATAAACAATCCAGAATTTAGAGTGGTTCGGTTGTCAACTGTAACCTACATCCACACGAGCAACTATTAAGTTTTATTTTTGTCCTGTTACCCACTAATTACAAGCACAATGATCTCTTTAAATAGAAATTATAAAAGGAACACAATGATTAAGTTCACTAACTAAACATGGTGTATAGTCAGCCCAATCCAATTGATCCTAATTTCATAAAAAAAAAAAAACACCACAGTATAAACAAATAATAGTAATTAAATTGGAAGGAGTGAGAGTAAAGGTATAAAGTAATGAGAGATTTTACATGAGTTGTATATGGACAAGAAGTGGAACCTAAGACAGACATGCTCGCCTCGCCGACCATTGTATAAGGATTGATGCATTGTATTTGGGCATTCTGCTATTCTACATATAATACCTACTCTTTCCTTATTATTCTAAACAAAACAATAACACCTGACCTTTCTTCTATTTCTTTAATGTTTCCAATTTCGTCTTCTTTCCACACACTCACATGCATATCAACTTCCACTGTCTCATATCATGCACCCTTTCAAGCTCTCAATCATTAACTCAGATCCCTTCACATTCTTTAATTTATCAGTTTACAAACAATGCCAAGAGAGAAAGAGAGACTTCAATCATGAAACCCTTCTGAAACATATTGACAAAAAATGAGAATTGGTGAGATGATCATATATATATTATACCAGTTTTGTATCATTCACAGTTGGCCAAAGGCCCATTTTCTGTTTGGTGAACCCAGTTGGTAATGTTATATGAACAGAGAGAAAGATGCTCAAAGTTGGCATTAATGAGTTCAATGATTCCATTCATCCTGAACTTGCAAGTTGCTTCTAGTTATTTCAGTTACAAACCACCTGTCTCCAACACAGACAAATTAATGACTTAACATCAAAGTTAAAAACAAAAACCATAGGCATCATCACTTTATTCAGGTAAATGGATCTGCATTTATTAATGTGAAAGTTTTAAGCTATGATAAGGGACATGGCTTATAAAAATTGAGGATATATTCGTGCATGCTTATTTTTATACAACTTGCGTTTGTATTTTTATAATGCATGCCTATATATAACTAAAGATACAAAATGCATTATGAGTCACTTAATACGAACCATCCCTTAATCACGACCCTACCCTACACACACAGATAGTTTCATATATTAACTAAGAAATCGAACATAAATTGAAGATATAATAAAATTAGAATATATCAATGAATCATATTTTATAAATTAAAATTACATGATATTTTATAAATTAGTTTGTAGAGTTGAATTAAGTGAAATAATAAATTATATAATATAATATAAATTTAAATAGTTTTTTTAAGTACCTTGATGTTCTTCATATGGCCCTAGTACAAAATACATAAAAAAAAGGACTTCCTATAAAGAATGTTCTTAAAGAACAGTCGTAATAAGAGAGGTGGTGGTATTACTGTAATTTTTTTTCAAATTTTCGCTACTTTTTAACTACGGTTTTTTGCCTAAACCATCGTTATATGTTGTTTATATCCTTGGCCTGGAAGCTTATTCCACGCGGGCCACCCTCTCACTCTCCTCACTTCATCTCTTCCTCTCATAACTCCCTTCTTCCTCACTCTCCGCGCGACCAACACTCTCCTCCATTCATCTCACTTCTTCCTCACTCTCACTTTGTTAGATTCTGCAGAGTTAGAAAAAATTTTATTCCCATGGGTGTTTTGAAATGGGTTCCTAAGAAAACTAAGGATCTTAATTCATCTATTAATTCTCATGGACCCACATTTGTAAGGGGGCCAAATCTTGCATCTTTATCTTGTGTCTTGTAGGGTCCTTTGGTGGAAAATCAGCATATGTGGTACTTTGGAAAGTGGTTGTTCTAAGCACATGACAGGGGATAAAAGCAAGTTTGTCAATCTTCTCCTCAAGCAAGAAGGTCATGTGACTTATGGAGACAACAACAAAAGGAAGATTATTGGAAGAGGCATCATTGGTGACAAGAACACCTTCTTGATTCATGATGTGCTATTTGTGGAAGGACTCAAACATAGTCTCCTTAGCATTAGCCAGCTGTGTGACAAAGGTTATCAAGTAACCTTTAAGCCCAACACTTGTGAGATACGGTTACCTAATTCACAAGAAGTATTGTTGATTGGTAAAAGGGTCAACAATGTTTATCTTCTTGATATCTCATATTCTGCATCTATTGGTTGTCTTCTAACCAAACATGAGGAATCATGGTTATGGCATAGAAGGATAACACATATCCACATGCATCATCTAAATAAATTGATCTCTAAAGATCTTGTGGTAGGTTTACCAATACTCAAGTTTGAGAAAAACCATATGTGTGAAGCCTGTCAAAAGAAAAAGCAAATCAAACATTCTTTCAAACTGAAAAATATAATTTCTACTTCAAAACCCCTTGAACTGTTGCACATGGATTTATTTGGTCCTTCAAGAACCATGAGTATTGGTGGAAACTTCTATGGTGGAACCATAGAAGGATAACACATATCCACATGCATCATCTAAATAAATTGATCTCTAAAGATCTTGTGGTAGGTTTACCAATACTCAAGTTTGAGAAAAACCATATGTGTGAAGCCTGTCAAAAGAGGAAGCAAATCAAACATTCTTTCAAACTGAAAAATATAATTTCTACTTCAAAACCCCTTGAACTGTTGCACATGGATTTATTTGGTCCTTCAAGAACCATGAGTATTGGTGGAAACTACTATGCTCTTGTTATAGTTGATGATTTTTCTAGATTCACATGGACATTGTTCTTGGAATCCAAGAGTGATGATTTTTTGCATTCAAAAAGCTTGCCAAGAGATTACAAAACATGTAACATTTGTGACATTCGTAATGATCATGGAGGAGAATTTCAAAATGAAAATTTCAGTGCTTTTTGTGAAAAATTTGGGATTTTCCATAACTTTTCTGCTCCTAGTACTCCCCAACAAAATGGGGTAGTGGAAAGGAAGAACAAGTCTCTTGAGAAACTTCCTAGAACCATGTTAAGTGAGTCCTCTTTACCAAAATATTTTTGGGTTGATGTTGTAAGCACAACTTGCTATGTGATGAACAAGGTCCTCATTAGACCAATCTTGAAGTAAACTCCTTATGAACTATTTAATGGGAGAAAACCCAACATTGGTCATATAAAAGTTTTTAGCTGCAAGTGTTACATCTTAAATAATGGTAAGGAAAACCTTGCCAAGTTTGATGAAAAAGCGGATAATGGTATCTTTCTTGGTTATTCATTAACTAATCATGCTTATAGAGTGTATAACAAGAGGCTTATGACTGTTGAAAAGTTTGTCCACATTTTTTTTATGAGTCTAATCATGTAGAACAAGAATCCAGGAAGAATTTTGCAGAAGAGGATGAGCAGAACATCATTATAGAGAAGCTGGAAACCTATCCATAAAAACAACCAATTGAATCTGCGAAATAACCGGTTGAATTTCTGCAACAGGATGAGCTTCCTAAGGAGTGTAGGGTTCTTAGGGATCTTTTAATGGAAAATATCATCGGACAAATTGAAAAGGGAGTTTCTACTAGAACCTCTATCTCTAATTACTGCAAACATATGGCCTTTGTGTCTCACATTGAACCCAAATTTGTAGGTGAAACACTTAAGGATGAGAGTTGGATTGCTGTTATGCAAGAAGAGCTAAATCAATTCACCAGAAATGAAGTGTGGACTCTAGTTCCTCAATCTGACAGCATGAATGTAATTGGAACGAAATGGGTATTCAGAAACAAACTAGATGAAGCTGGTGTGATTACAAGGAACAAAGCTAGGTTGGTTGCCAAAGTTACAATCAAGAGGAAGGCATAGACTATGATGAAACCTTTGCACCTGTGGCTAAATTGGAAGTTGTGAGACTACTGCTTGCCTTTTCCTGCATGATTGGTTTCAAACTATTTCAAATGGATGTGAGGAGTGCATTTCTCAATGGGTTCATAAATGAGGAAGTTTATGTCTCACAACCACCCGGTTTTGAGGATCATCAACATCTCAATCATGTCTACAAGCTGAAAAAAGCTTTGTATGGACTCAAACAAGCTCCAAAACAGTGGTATGAGAGACTTAGCAATGTTCTTTTGTCTCATAGCTATGCGAGAGGCAAAATTGATAAGACTCTTTTCATTAAAAAGTTCAAATCTGTTATCATTTTGGTTCAAATTTATGTTGATGATATCATATTTGGTGCTACTAATGATAGTTTATGTGAAGAATTTATGGCAGCAATGCAGGGGAAGTTTGAAATGTCTATAATGGGAGAGTTATCCTTCTTCTTAAGGCTGCATGTCAAGCAATCAAAGGATGGCATCTTCCTTAACCAAACCAAGTATTGCAAGGAGATTCTCAAGGAGTTTGAGAAGGAAAAATGCAAAGAGGCATCCACACACCAATGTCTACAAGCTGTTATATGGATGCTGACTTGGCTGGAACAACAGTAGATCAAACCAAATTCAGAAGATTGATTGGCCCTTTTCTTTATCTAACTGCTAGCAGGCCAAACATCATGTTTGCAGTTTGTCTTTGTGTTAGATTTCAATCCAATCCAAAAGAATCTCACTTCAAAGCTGCAAAACAAATTCTGAAATATCTTAAGGGCACAACCATTGTTGGTTTTTGATATCCTTCTCACTCTCCTATACATTTGGTTGGCTACTCTGATTTTGATTTTGCAGGTTGTAAGCTAGGCAGAAAAGGCACAAGTAGGACTTGTCATCTTCTTGGCTCAAGTCTCATATCTTGGCATAGCAAGAAGCAAGTTTGTGTGGCTCTTTCAACTGCAGAAGATGAATACATAGCTGCTGAAAACTGTTGTGCTCAATTCTATGGATTAAACAACAGCTAGAAGATTTTAGGTTGAAAGTTACCAAGGTGCCTTTGCTTTGTAATAACACAAGTGCTATTAATCTCATAAAAAAATTAGATTCAACATTCAAGGACAAAGCACATTTAGATTCGCCACCATTTTATAAGAGATCATGTGAGTAATTGGAATTGTGAAGTTCAATTTATTGAAACTGAAAAACAGCTTGCAAATATATTCACAAAGTCACTGCCTAATGACATGTTTTTCTTATTAAGAAATGAGTTGGATATTCTTGATTCTCATATTTTTTTTCTTAAATGTTGTTTTTATCACTTGTCTTACTTTATTTGTGAAGATAAACAGGGGAAGACTTATTTGGTTTTAGTGTTGTATTGCTATTGTATTATCTTGGCTTTAAATCTAGTATGATCTACTGATTGAATGTTGTTGAATGCTCTAATTAACACTGATATTGAACACTGATTTTTACTGGTTTTTAGATTTGTTCCATATCTGTTTTCACTGCTGGAAAACAGGTTCTTGGGAGAATTTAAAACCTAGGTTGTTCTATACATGCACAATTTCTACTTTGCATGTGCTTTCAAATACAAACAGGATAACACAAGAAAACCATAGATTTGTCTTCATCAAATAGGTGGAGATTGTTGAACATACGATTTGATGTCTCCAAATCCAAGTGGATTGCTTGAAGGCTTTGTTGCTGCTTGTGTGTGTATATTGTGTGTAGTTTGAATTTGTTAATCCACTCATAGTCATGATCCAAGGTTGTTTGATTCAAGTTCTTTTCGAAAATATATGTTTTCTAAAGAAAGTGGAAAATTAACTTGTTCAATTGTCGTTTCAACTGGTTGTTTTACACTTACTATTTTTGAAAAAGCTTGAAATTGGTTGACCTTGTTGTCAAGCTTATTCAACTGATTGTTTCATTTTTTCAATCGATTGATTTTTGAAAATCCTTAACAGAATTTTGTTAAAGTGGTTTAATCTGTTTTAATTGTTTTAAAACTGATTTGACTCTTGCATTAAATATTTTTAACAACTAATTGGAGTTTAAATAATTTGTTTTACGCTTCTGGTTGTTAGTGATTCATATTATCTCTTTCGAATCAATTTTTCCAAGATTGCTTCAAGCTCTGGATTCTTCCTAAAAGTGGAATAGGATTGTTTTGTACTTTTCATTTTCAATTTGTGATTGACCCAGGTATTATCATTCATTTTCTCTCTTGACTATTGTATTTTTGTAAGAACTTGTTGTGCAGATCCAGAGGTTGTTCTATGATATGTGGTGTTGTTTGCCAAAGGTGGTGTGTGTTCTTAAAGGGTTCAAGATCACCACTTTGGTGTGGGTTGTGTAATCAAGGTGTTTGATTGCTTAGTGGAATTCTCAGAGGTTTCTGAGGACTGGATGTAGCTCTTGGTAAAGAGTGAACCAATATTAAACTTTATGTGTTGATCTTTTTATCCCTTATCTCATTTAAATTTGTTCTGCTTTGGTTTTTAATAACTGCTGATAAAAATAACCGGTTGATTTTTCTGGAATCATATTAAAAACATATTTGTTTTTGGCTGAACTGATTTCTCCTTCATTGATTTCTCATTGGCTTTCAATCTACCTTCAAAACTTTC
>Ga0123341_1000144_pt1 | contig 33358 bp, 20 predicted proteins | sample Turbeapinknodule_FD_89959 | JGI IMG/M metagenome (GOLD analysis project Ga0123341, IMG submission 89959) | Root nodule microbial communities of legume samples collected from Mexico - Turtle bean Mexico pink nodule | ecosystem: Host-associated > Plants > Roots > Nodule | place: Mexico: Nepantla...
AAATATATTAATGTAAAAAAATTATTATGCATTATAAATTAAATTATCTATAATCTTTTCATTCAAATTTATTCTCTTAGTTCAAACAACTTCAGTCTTTAGTTTTTTTTTTCCTTAAATTCATTCTTTTGGTCTCTATTATCAAATCCATCATGTCATCCAAAACAAAACAAAGTCTAAAAATGGTTAGAATGTTTTTTATTCACTCAATTTATTGGATTTTTTAGACGTTTCTATAAAATTTTAAAAAATGTTAAGTTATTTTATTTGAAACAAGAAATTTAAAGAGTTTAAGTAAAATCTTAGACTTTAAATTTATTGGTACTAACAAAAGCTTATGTTTTTCTCTTTTACTCTACTTTAAAAATAAAATTTTAAACAAACAAAGCCTTTTGATTATTCTATTGTTTTTTTCTATGTGTTTCCAGAAACGACAGCTTTACAGGCAGTTTCTTTTTCATTCAATTTCCCTCAAGACAAGCAACGTAGTATTCTTCGTGTCTCCTTCGTTTTTTGTTCCTCATTCCCACCATCAAACACACACAGACATCACTATAATGGTTCCAAGTCCACAACCCAGAATCAAGATCTCTCACTCATTTGAGCCAACAAAGCAAACCACATTAATTGCTGTTCACTTCACTTCTCAGTCTCCATGTTCCATTTGGCATGCGTGTCTGCTTCTGAATCCTTAAAGGGGCAGAGAATGACAGCTTCTCTTGGTTTATGAGAGAAGGAGACAATGAACACTTCATTTTTCGGGATTAGGCTTCGTGCTTCTTTGGAAGGTAACAGCACTGTCAAAAGGGTTTTCCCCAGAAGCAAGAGATGCACTGTTTCTGTAATGCATGGTTGTTACCCATTGAGGCAAGCTTTTAGATTTTGTGGACAAAATGCAGACTTGTTGAGGAACCATCACCATGTTTCCGCAAGTGGGTGGAGGTGTAAATGTTTCAAGGAAAAGGAACCACCTTTTTCTTTTAGTCTGAGTTATTTCAGACCATTGTGGAAAGAGGGGCTTCTTTTGATGAGGGCCTCTGCATACACTGCTGTTATCTCTGGTTTGTTTTTATTGCTTTGGTTTGGAAGGAACAAAGCTAAGGGTTTCGTTGAAGCCAATATCTTGCCTTCTGTTTGTTCAATGGTCAGTGAGTGTATTCAGCATGATGTTTGCTTTGGGAAGGTTACAAAAATCTCGCCGTTGAGTGTAACATTGGAGTCGTGTTCATTTGGGCCAAGTGAAGAAGAATTCTCCTGTGGCGAGGCTCCCACTGTCAAGGTTCGTTTTCGCCCTCTCGCGAGTCTGTGGAGGGGGAAGTTTGTGTTTGATGCAGTTTTGACACATGCGTGTGTCATGGTGGTGCAGAAGAAGGACTATAGTTGGTTAGGGATACCGTTGTCTGAAGAGGGCACTCAGTGGCGGTTGTCAACCGAAGAAGGACTTGATCATCGCACTCGGGTGAGGAGGGTTGCACGTGAGGAGGCGGCAGCAAAACATGTGAAAGAAAGGGATGATGCAGCCAGGGAAGCTGCAGAGATGGGTTACTTTGTTTCTGAGAAGAATTGTGGTCCATCCAAGGGTGATGATGATTTAAAGGAGATTGCAACTCATTCAGCAGAAGGAACAAACTCCAAGGGTTTTTTCTGCGTGAAGGAGGGGGAACAGCATGGTCATCGTTGTGTGGACACAGGTATCGATTATGACATGAAACATGCTGATTTGGAGAAGTCATTCAGGGTGAAGTTCCCTGGAAAAGGACTTCTTAAGTTTTGGTCGAGAATCATTAAAGGGCATAAACACAAATCTGAAAGGAAGGCTAAAAGGAGTGACATCAGTGCATCTGGTATTGCTCTTAGAAAAAAAATTCTTGAACGTGGTGCATTTGCAGCAAATGCATACTTTCTCAGTAAATCATATGGGAAGTTTGAGCAGCCTTCATCATCTTCTAGATGTTTTCATTCTAGAGATCATGATATGCAGTTGGTAAAAAGTGATGTTGACAAAAAAGCTGTATCTGTTGCCAGTGCTGTTGATAATAGAAACAATGATAACCAAAATGGAACACAATTCAGAGATATGGAAATCTGGTCTCCTTCGGCAAATGAAAATATCAATGGTCATGCAAATGATTTAAAATTTTACAGTGATCTCCCTTCAAAGACAAGAGAGAGTAAACTTGAAAATTTACAATCTAGCGAGGATGTCGCAGAACATGCCAATGCAAATATTAGTACAGAGAAAACGGAGGAGTTGGGACATCACGTTGCACAACGTCCAATTGATGTTAGTACAACTAAGGGCCAAAGAGATTTGGTTTCAGTGAAGCAAATGTCTCAGTTGGCTACATATATTGAAGTTCCGTTCAAGACTTTGATTAAAAAATTTGGCTTCACCTCTTGTTTTAGAAACATTGAGGGGTTGACATCTCTCTTCCTTCCTGGTTCCATTGAAAAGTTGAAGTCTGAAATGGGTCTCAAAGCTGAAGATACTGTTTCAGAAAATGTAGACAGGGTAGATGTTCTGCAGTTTGAAGGCCTAAATAAAATTCTTCCTGTTACATTTGATTCTGTTCATGTTAGAGGTGCAACTGTCATGCTGCTTGCATACGGGGACAGGGAAGTTAGGTAAGATCTATTATCATTTATTATCGAAATGAAATGATGAACACACCTATTTACTAACTTATAATTTTAATATGATACGGGTGCTTAGAGAGGTTATGTTAATCAACATAAAGAGACATTGGGTAAAATCGTGTGTTTCTGAGACAACACAAATGCTTTAATATAATAAATAAAGGAGATTTGGTATCCTCTAATAATAAAGATATGATAGAGGAATGCATAAAAATGTTCCTAATAATAGATATATAATTTAGATATTATTGATTATATAGAATTTGCTCCTTATTTCTATAATTATAATACTGCCCCTCAAGCTGAAATATGTATGTTGTCAATGCTGAACCTGCTGCAAATACAAATGATCCTTGGTCCTCTTAGAAACTTGGTGAATATGTGGTCCTCCTAGAAACTTGGTGAATATGTAACTATTCACCGATAAAGCTAGTGTTGATGTCTCCAAATTTCATTTTTTCTCATATGCAATGACAATCCACTTCAATATGTTTGGTCCTCTCATGAAAGATAGGATTAGGGACAAGGTGTAAGGCTAACTGATTGTGACATATAAGGTGCATTTGAGAACTTTCATCAAATTTAAGCTCCTAAACCCTAAACCCTAAACCCTAAATCACAAATTACTAATGCTACTGTCTTGTATTATGCTTTTGTACTTGATCTTGCCATGACATTTTTGTTTCTTACTTTTCCTAAATCTTTTGTTTAGAACTTTTGAGCAAGATATAATTATAGTTGTATAATACCATCCTTATGATTGTTTTTAATAACAATGTCGTCCAAACATGCATGAATATAAAATTGTGTTTTGGTTTATAGAAAACACCTTAAATTGATTATTCATTAGTAAAATCCAAGTACATATAGAATAATTATCAATGAAGGTAATAAAATATTTAAAATTAAATGGGGTAACTAAATAATTAGATGGGGTACAATAAGAGGAAGAACCCCAAGTATCACAGTGAACTAAATAAAAGGAAGTCAAAGCTTTTTTATTAAGACTATCAAGAAAAGGCCGATGAATATGTTTTTCCTAGCTGACATGACTCAGTTCAGAGTAGACTAATGTTTTAAACTTGACACCATTTTTTGCAATTTTGTCAACATTGGATGACTTAATTCTGCATGAATCATTATTGGAGAGACTATTCATGCACATATTGATGGTGATGAAAAGAGACAGTAAAAGCCTTGTGAGTCACATCCAATGCTAATTGTCCGACTCGATATTTGACTGTGCAAGGTAACATTATTTTTAATGTATAGGATTGGGTCTATTGGGTGACAAACAGTAAATTAACAGGGCAATTAGGACACAAAGATCATAGTTAATAGTTCGAGATGAGAGGGGTTATGCAAAACCAATGCTGCAAACTTGTATTTGTGAACCATTGACAGCAATTATAAAAGGCAAATTGATAGCAATAGTAAAGGAGGAGAAAAGAGAACGATTATTAGATATATGATCAGTTGCACCAAAGTTAATGACCCAACCCAAGGACCAAGGGAAGGAGATTGAGAGAGACAAGCAAATGAATTTCCTGTGTGTGCTATTGAAGCAGTGTTACTAGTGGATTGACATGTCGCACACCATTTGATAATGTCTTCATGTGTTGTTGCAAAGAGACCAACCGATAGTGTAGAAGCAATAGGTGATTCAAAAGTAGATTCCTGGAATATATTGGGTGGACGAGGGAGTTTCTCATGTAACTTCCTACACTTATCAATGGAATGTCAAATGCAGCACCAATGTTTGTATTTCAGACAATTTTTAGAATTATTTGTGCATGAGCATCCAAAGTTAATACATTGTGATGAAACGAAAGTGTTTTACCTAAAAGACGAGTATATGTCTCCATGTTTATTTTTTTTGAAGAATATAGAGGAGTACAGATGATGCAGAAGTCATAGTAGGGTTTACTGGCGTCTACAGGTTCAACATCCTTCGAAGATAGTGGGTCTACCAGACCAACACTGTTTTGATAAGAGCTATAGATGCCACGTTAAACTGTAGGAAAAAGAGAGATTGAGATGAAATTGTCTTTGAGACAACACAAATGCTTTATTTATATTGAGAAAAAGTGATCAATACAATAAATGGAGGAGATTTGACATCCTTTGATGATATAAATATGATAGGGGAATAAATAAAAACTTCTAATAATACATATATAAATTAGATATTCTTGATTATATAGAATCTGCTTCTTATTTCTATAATTATAACATGGCTAAATGCTATTTAATCCATTCTTTAGCAGTATGATAGTCAATTGATCTTCCAAAAGTTTGACATTCTTTGATCAGCCATATTTGAAGGAGGTTAACCTAGGCATTAGAAGAAAGCTAGGGATACATGTAACTGGCATATTGTACTCGATTGAAACTCTCTGAATCTCTGCCATAGGATGCTCAAAAACCCTTAATCATTCCACTGTAGGTCTTTACTTCTGGTTGCTTCTATTTGCCTCTTTCAGGAAGTAATTAATTAAGATTTTCCTTTTCCCCATTTCTGTTATTCCCTTTGTGTATGTGGGTTATGCTTGTGTTTATGCTGGAGATGCAACTGAATATAACCTGATTCAACCAACCTTTTCTTATCTGATTGTATGAAATACTCAAGCTGTCAGTGAACAATAATGCACTATTAATGGAATTTAACATCTATCAAGTAATGAGTGCTCAAGCTTGGTCTGAAATGAACCTTTTGTTGGACAGTTTTATATCATGTTGTTTCCTCTGTTTGGGCATAGTTGTGTTGCGAGTATTTATATCGATTGCACAAAACTTTGATTTCAGTTCTAAAAATTTAGGGCAGTAACGGGTTTTCTGTTCATTTAACTGCATATTAAGATTGGACATAGACTTTGCTATATTAGAAAAGATTATCAAGTTTGACCTGTTACGTTGGTATTACAGATTGTGTGACCATATGTTACTTGTATCTTCTTGAATTGATGCTGAACTTTTAAATTTGTTAGCATGTTGATAATCTTCATATTGTAGGATAAAAAGGTGAGTTGTGAACTTTTTTTAACTAAAATATTTTTTTATTGATTGTAAGTTTGTGCCTGGTAGGTGAAGTCATAGTGGTTGTAATTTGCAAATATTGAAGAGCTGGTTTAATATTGGATTTGAAGTCTTATTTTGAAGATTATGATCAACATCAATTTAATTGTTCTCTATGCTTCACTTTCAGGGTGATGGAGAATGTCAATGGCCAAATGATGTTTCGAAACCACTACAACCGTATAAAGTTAAAACTCAGTGGAAATTGTAAGACTTGGAGATCAGATGATAAAAGTGAAGGTGATGGCTGGTTGTCTGTTGATGTTTTTGTTGACACTATTGAACAGAAATGGCATGCTAATTTGAAAACTGACCATCTTTTTGTCTCGGTAAGGTATATATATATATAGTAACCTGAAGTTTCAGTACTTTGTCATCTTCCTTAATTTCAATTAAGTTTTATGGCTATGTAGTTTATGTCTGGATCATGTTCTATGCAGCTCTTTGAAAGGGTACTAGACATTCCAATTACATGGTATAAAGGGAGGGCCAGTGGTGAGGTGCTTCTCTAACCTAAGTTTAGTTTCTTTCAAATTCTATTTGGAAGTGTTGTAAAGTTGTTTTTAGTTTCAGTTGTGATTAAATTTTAGTGTATTTGCTGAGTAATACTTTGTTGCTGAATTTCAATGGTGCTATACACCTAAAATCTGCCTCCTAAACTAGAATAACGTGTTTGAGTAAGACCTGAACAATGGCTTTGTTTGCTGTGCTTCTTTCCCTCCTTAATAGCTTTTATCTGTTTCTCTCAACAAAGTAAAACATAGTGCTTACAACTACATATTTGGTTTACCTATATCGTAGAACATATGTTGCCAGCATTAGATTGGAATTATGATTTATCATTGGTCAATTGAAGCTTCAGTGTCCCTGGTTATTACTCTGGTCATATGGTTATTTATAAAATAGCTTTGTTTTGGTTATAATCTCTTTCAAGTGTATTTAATGTTTAATACCTAAAAGCTTAAGGAGTGTTGGGCCCATTTCCAGCCTTCTCTAACCAAGCATGCCTATATTGCGGAGGTCCTTTGTAATTTTTACCTGGATATGTCAATGGAAGGTCCTCCCCTTGTTAGCTTAACAGATTCAACTAGATTGTTGATTATTCTATATTGTACTCATGTTGTTTCATAAACACATACATGTTGTATCTTTTGGCTTAGATTTTGAAAATTCATTTACAGCAAGTTCTTCATACTTTTGATAATTATCTTGGCAATGCCAGGCTACTGCTTCCTAATAACTGGACTTCACGTGCTTGATACATTGATTCCCTATATTCAGGTTCACTTGTGCATGTCAAAGGGTGAATCATTTCCAAATCTTTATGGACAGCTTGATGTAACGGGGTTGAACTTCCAACTATCAGATGCTCCATCTTGTTTTTCTGTATGTCTTCCTCTCATCTACACTAGGATATCTTGTGCAATTCTTTTTTGGCACTTGAAATTTCGTTTGTGGTATATTTTTTTTCATCCTTCGTTACATATGCATTGTATTTTATATTGCTCAACAAAAGTATGCTTTATATTCAAAGATGCACTTGACAAAATCAAAGACAAAGCAAATATATTTTAGAGAGCTTATTCAATTTTCTTAGGTTCTCATATTTATATAGAAACTATACATTAATCTGGGATACAATGGACGAGAGAAAAAAATTAAAGACACCCATAGGACCCTAGGTACAACTCAAAACAACATTTTAATAAAGCCTATTATAACACTCTCAAATTGGAGCATACAAATTATATGTACTAAGCTTGAAACAGATAAATTCAATTTGAGGCCCTATGTAGGATTTTGTTTAAACATCTAAGAGTTGTACATTGGAACAAAGAAAGGGAAGGGAATAAAGAGGTATTACTAAAAATATGACTATAAGCATTGAGTCAATTATCCGTGGACTTTGTCTTTTCAAATATTGTAAATGCAAGTTGTTAACAAACTAGGATTTGTAGATGATTGTGCTAGGTTGTTGGATTTTAACCTCAAATATTGTTGATATTCCTCATTAGAAAACTTTGGTTCAACAATCTTAGATTTTGAGATATTGACTATCTTGTTAGGAAAGTTGTGGAGAGAGTAGCTTTTTCTTGGGTATGACTCATTTACCAAAAAATTAAGTATAGTCCTTCTCCTATCAGTCCATCTATCTATCATTATTGTGCACCCATTTTTCTTCCAAAATAGTTTATGTTCTTCCAAGATCAAATTGGCCTTTTCAACTTGTTGCTTCAAATATTTCACACTAATTTCATGATATGATAGTGGCTTAAATCCAACACCATGTTTAGCAACCAACTCAAGCATCCTCCTAAACTCTTCATTGTTTGCTACATTAAATGGAATAGCATTATTGAAGAAAAATAGAGCATCTTGACATGCATCCTCTCTCTCTTTTCTTGAAAATGGCATTACTAGTAGTTTGAGTGTCCCTTTTCTTGAAAATACTTGATGAGTCACCACTCTCTTCTTGACTTTGGTCTTTTTCTAACATTGTCTGAATTACCCATTCTACTGTCCAAATCTTCTCTAGATATTGATTTCTTCATCAAATTTTGTTGAAATAGAGAAATCGTATCCAACATTAATATTTTAATACAACATCCTTTGAAATCCTTGCTAGGTTATGCTTTAATATATAAACCCTTATTGTTAATACTTTCTCACAATATTTTCATTTTACGTTTCTTGCTTTCCCATCAATAAAAGCACAATGATTCCATGCAAGATCAGTCCTTCCACTTGATGCCATTATAAATCTCAGCAGCAACGAGCACAACTAATAAGAAAAATAGAACAAAGAAGAACAAAGAGGAACGACGGCGGTAAATGTGAGTGATGGTGGGCCACAAGCGGCAGAGAGAGCAAACGGCGTAAAGGGCAAGCAATGGCGAACGCCAGTGGCGGAGAGCGCAAGCGATGATGATTTGTTTTAGTGGGTTAGTTTTCAGGGGGTCTGATTTTCTTACTAATGCTAGCAAAAAAGCAAACACATGTATTGGGCCTTATCGTTGGATTTCAGAACCAAGCACCGCATAAGGTAGTTTTCTTTTGTAACCAAAATTTTCCATTCAGAAGACGAGTAGACGAATCGAGACGACCTAAGGATCCTCCTATTCAATGAGCGACACGCATACTCGCTCTGGTCCGCATGGTTCACGATCCGCCATGAGAGTCACCTTTCTTTCTCCTCCAAACTCATTTAATCGTACGAGTATGTGAGTATGCTTGCAATTTCACAACACTAGAGAAAGGCATAGGCTGAATCCCTTCTGTGTATTGAGCACATAAAGTTATATACTTATAAATAAGAAAATACAAAGATATGGGCCTAAGTCCATTACATCGAACAATCCCTCAAGCTAGCATATAAATTGCATGTACCAAACTTGTGACAAATACAATCAATTCTAGGTCATCGTAAAAATTTGGTGAAAATATATTCTAATTGATCATTCGAATTAACAAACTCAGTCTCGATATCTCCAAATACAGTCTTTTCTTGGATTCAATGGCAATCAATCATAATATGTTTGGTTATTTTATGAAAGATAGAATTTGAACTAATATGAAGAGCAATCTAATTGTCACATATAAGTGTCATTTGAGTGACCTCTCCAAATTGCAATTCTTTTATGTAATTGTTTAAGCCAAATAAGCTCAGAGGTAGTTGAGGGTCATTTGAGTCAACATTTTTGAATTATGAACCTATTTTTAGTTGTGTTATGTATTGAATATAATTTTTCATATAGTAGTAACTCTTACGAGTCAAGTTACGTTCCTCGAGTTACGATTTTTAATCCCCATTTTGATCCTCTTACAATTCTCGAGTTTCATAACATTGCTCTCTCTCTCTCCCTTTCTCTTTTATCTTAATAATGTGCATTGAGGACATCCTCTACCACCACCACCATGTCCTCTCCTATGATACCACGACCTCCTCTTCCACATGTAGATACCATGGCAAAGGATTAAGTAGATTCTTGAAATTTTCTACGTCCAAGAGCTGTAACACGAAATTGTGTTAAGCTTTCCGTGGTTGAAAGACTTGTTAGATTTGATCCCTAATATGATCAAAATTTGGATCATTGCATGAAGGATTGTGACCATATATAATTTGTGCAACTTCTGAGAACATCTTCAATCCTTTAATAGCAGATTAACCTTCAACAATAAAAGATATCATATCATAATCTATTTGTTTAATGATGCTAGTTTTTGGGTAGACGCAAAGAGCCATTGAATTCTATTTACAAAAGTACTCGTAAGTCTTTTTCCAAAAGGTTGTGCAAGTTAGAATGTTTTGAGGGTTCCCAGTTTATTGGATTCCCACAAATTGCCACAATAGAGCAAAAAGTTGAAAGTCCAACTTTTGTCATTGTGTAGTATTTTTTATGAGAACTTGCTATCATCTTTTCCAAGTGATCATGAAACCATTGACCAAGAAACCAAAGTTCAACCGATGTTGTCCAGGATAAATAATTTTTTTCATTAAGCTTTTCTAACGAAATGGTGGGAGAACTTGAAAAAATAGTGTGTTGCCATAAGCCATTTTTGATAAGAAAAGAAGGGTAAAATGGGAACTCTACAAAGAGAAAAGGGGAGCCAAATAATCAACCCGCAAGGATGGGACAAAAAAGGTTGGAATGAGACATATAGAGGACAATGAATCAAACTGTGGTGGCACACTGTCACCGCAATGGTTGGAAGAATGCACATGGAAAAAGAGGCTGTGCAAGCCATCGCATGAAGTAGTTTTTGTCTAAGACCTGTGGGGTTGGCCATCACTGAAAGAGACGTTCCTGATCTGGTGGTCTCTGGAGAAAACTGTGACGTTTGACAACAGTAGACAGTAGACTGTAGCAGACATTTCTGCACCGTGGAAGACAAACAAACAAAGTGGGTTTGAGCTGCTCTAATACCAACTAAAGAGAGACTATATTTTAGAGAGCTTATCTAAGTCTCAGATTTTTATATTTATATAGAAATGGTAGATTCATTTGAGATACATTGAAGGATAGAAAGATTATAAAACAAGTATCTCTAGGTCCCTAGGTACAACTTAAAACAACTTTTTCATAAAGTCTATTCTAAGCCTATTCTAATAGATGCCTAATGATGCTTTTACTTATTAGTTTGTATATGAATATTATATGCTTTGTTTATTAGTTAAATATATGAAATTGTTGTACCAGAAATAGTACTTTATTTTTTTGACAAACAACGATAATAATTGTGAAGCTTGGGAAGAAAATAACAACATTTGTAATGGGTGATTGCCCTATCTTGTTTGATGCAATGCATTGAATGGATGTCTGAAATTATAATTTACATGGGATGAGAGGTCATATTTGGTACAAACCCTTGCTGTGTAGTTTTATTTTAGTTTTTCTGTCTACTGTTGAGTAAATAGTCTGCCCCAATTCTTGGGGTGTGACTTACGTATTTGTTGGACAATTTTACTTAATGCAAATTGGTTTTAGTTGAAATTTGACATGGTATCAGAGTCTATAGTTAATCTTGGTAAATCATCTAAACTGTCATGCATATGTGGACAGAGGGGGGTAGGAAGTCTCACATGTGTGTCCCAATTCTTATAGTGTAACATATCTGTTGGGCAACTTCATTTTTTTTGTATAATACTCATGTTGGGCATCACTGTGAATTTAGACATCTTAGCTGGGCTGACACCTCAAAATCCACCAATCATCTACCATCATATGAAACATAACATAAAAGAGACAAGAAAGGAATACAAAACACGGAGGAACCAAACCAAAACCCATGTAAGAAAAAGGAGCACAACCTAAATACGGAATAAAGGAAATTGTTATTTGTCATGAAAAAAATCCAAACTAAGACAAGGAGGCAGAACAAAGTAGCAAAAAATGTCTAACTTATTATAAACATCCAGATTAGCCAATTTATCAGAACAATTATTTCCTTCCCTAAAAATATGAGCACCTTCATTTAATACCAGTGGGTTTTAGATTAATCTGACACATACTAGTAATTGTTGATTAGATGACTACTGGACCTTTGGTCTCATATAAAGTGCTAAGGAATATTGGTCTGCAGCCGCTACATATTTCTGTTGCTTGCACACTTGAACGTAAAAGATGTTGTCCTCTCTTGTTTATGTTCTTTTACTTGCAGAACACATCAGGAAGTTTATGTTTTCGTGGTCAAAGTATATTTCTACATAATGCAAGTGGCTGGTTTGGCAGCATTCCTCTAGAAGCATCTGGAGATTTTGGCATTCATCCCGAGAAAGGAGAATTTCATCTTGTGTGTCAGGTACTCCCTTATGTGTGTGTGATTGAGTTCATAATTATTTATTTATTGTTAGTAGATAGTTGGGTTAAGGGCTTGGTTTTATACTCTGCCTTGACCTTATTAGTAGTATTATAAATAACTGCATTAGGTTATTGTAAAATGTCAGTAAACTCTGATAACATATTGTTGACCGTCATTCTTACATTTTTCTAGTCTAAAATTTTAAAAGTTGACATGGTATCAAAGCACTAGTACCTTGAGGAGTATTTCTCCATTTTTTTGTATTAGGTTCCTAGAACTTTATGTTCTCCTTGTTTTTGAATTTAGAAAATAAAAATAAGAAAAAAATGTTTCACAGGGAAAATTAATTGTATTTCATACTTAATGAACCATTACAACGAGGGTAAATAAATTGAGATACTAGGCTGATTCTGTACATTGATTTGGACCTAAGAATCAAGTGAAAATGATTCTTCATAAAAATATTGTACACATGAGGTGAGGAGAGAAATTATAGCAGGTCCTGACTCTAGCTGCACCAGAAAATTGCCTGATTCTGTTTGATTGCCACAATCATCTATGCTCTCCCTCTTATTTGGAAATAGATATCTTGGGGGATTTCATCTTAGAATTTGGACTTAGGACCTATCTCAACCTTACAAAACCGGTTTGTAAGGTGAGGATTGTTAGAGCTATGTAAGTTCTATTTAAGCCATATCTTTAGTTAACATGGGACTAAACCGCCACCCTAGAGACTACAATTAAGGCTATCGCAAAGAAGTCGTACGGTAGCCTAAGAGTGACTGCAATTAAGACAATTTTTTTTTAATAAAACTCATGTTTGACATCACAATGAAACTTGACATCTTAGCTAAGCCGACAACTCAAATTCCAATAGTTATATGCCATCACATGAAAGATAACACAAAACAGAAAAAAAAATACAAACACACATAGGGGGACTAAGCCAAAACCTATGCTGAAAACTAGGTTGAATCTCTTGTGATAGGAGGTCCACCTCTGAGTAACTCTTTGGAGGAAATCGAAGTTCATTTGTAAAGCAATAACTAGCATGTGCTTTCAAAGATCAAGTGCTGAAGCTTATAGTAAGCTATGACTCTCACTAAATGTGAATTCATATGGTTGAAACAACTTTTAAAAGTTAAAATTGTGTTGTTAAGGTAAAGCTATGAAGTTAATTTGTGACAATCATACATTGCTTCTAACCCAATCTTCCATAAACAAACTAAACATGTAGAAATTCATTATCACTTCTTTAATGAATACTTTTGGAGAAATTAGCACATTCTTTGTCAGGTTCAAGTGGTCTGAGTGATACTGGACTCTATACTATTAAGCATTGCCTTAGGTTTGAGTCTTATGGATGGAAAAAATGTGGTTAGGAGAAGTGATCCCACTAGAGGTGGCCAGTCAGGTTTTCTGATAAAGTAGTCATTTGCAAAGGTGGTAGATATTCCGTACTAATAATATAGTTATAAAAAATTATCAGTTGGCTGATTTGTTCTCAAGGGAGGGGTACCAAATTTTTTTTATATCTGCAGTAAGCTGGATGCTTTTGATTGAGGGGTAGTGTTGGAATTTTAGATACGATTAGATTTAGCTCACTCTAATGCATATGTTCATTGTAATCTAGGAAACTGAAATAGTATAATTACCCTTGCTTGTGAACAGTATTGTGTATTTATTATTTCTGTGTATGTGTATCATTTAACTGAGTATGAAATGTGCACTCTCTAATATTCACTCATAATCAGTCTTCTTTTATTTTTGTCTTCAACTATTCTCACCTCATTGAATTTGAGGAAAAAGTTATAATTTTTTCATCTTCCCTAATACATTGATCAATTTTCCAGGTTCCTACTGTTGAAGTGAATGCACTGATGAGAACTTTCAATATGAGCTCTCTCTTGTTTCCAGTATGTTTTCTTAAGTTCAATGCATTAACTTAGACATGTTTAAGTTTTCTAGTAGATTGATCATTTCCATCTTTACATTTTTTTCTTTGGAAACAGTAACATTGAAATTTTATGTGAGTTTATCTTAGTCATTCATAAACTTAGTTCACTTTGCTTTCAATTTTTCTTTGTTATTTTTAAAGGGCAGTACCTCTGTACCATCATTTCTTTATACTCACTATATTCCATAGCTAACAAATGAGCTTTTTATAAAATTTAGGTTACATAGATTTTCTAAATTTGAGACATATTGTGCCTGATGTCAATTTCAATTGTTTCCTAAAAAAAGTAATGGATTAAATTTGGTCCCCACAACTGTCTTGTTCTTTTGTTGTTTAGTCCTTTTGAATTTGGGCTAAGCCCAATTCAATCTCAAAAGCTAGATCGTAAGATGTGAATTGCCTAAGTCTTTATAAGCTCTACTTTATCTACAGTCGAAATGAGATCTCAATCAACAAGCCCCTACTTGAAGACCTTACATTTTGATCCATGTATTTTTATAAAACTGATCCCCGTAATTTGCTTGAGTAATGGCTTTAGAGTATTTTTTCCTACAAGGACTAAAACAAAAAAGGTATGTTATGTGTAGGGACCAAAATGGAGTGCATTTTTCTTGTCTAGGGGTTAAAAGGAAAAATGGTGTTATGTATAGTATAGGCACCAAATTTAACAGTGTTATAATTTAAATGAACAACAGGGATTATTCATAAATGATTTTCCTTATTGGAACCAAAATGTTAGGTTATATTGGGACTAAAACAAAAAAAAATCTGTGATGTGTGGAGACCAAATTTATAATTTAACTAAATTAAGTGTTAGGTTTAGGGTTTAGAGGAATTATTCATACATTATTTTCCTTATTGGAACCAAAATGTTAGATTATATTGGGCCTAAAACAAAAAAAAATGTGATGTGGGAGACCAAATTTATAATTTAACCAAATTAAGTATTAGCTTATCCAATATCAATCCTTGTATTTCTAATTTTTTTTTCATAATCAAAGTTTATTGATTGCAGCTTGCAGGATCAATGACTGCTCTATTTAATTGTCAAGGCCCACTGGATACTCCTATATTTGTGGGAACTGGGATGCTTTCTAGGACATTCTCTTCTTTACATGTGGAGACTCCTACAACTGAAGCATCTGAAGTACTTGCTAAAAGTACGGAGGCTGGAGCATTGGCAGTATTTGATCGTGTACCATTTTCACATGCATCTGCCAATTTCACTTTCAACACTGATAACTGTGTAAGTTGAAAGTGGTAATAATTTTGCACTCGGTGGTTCAGAGTTTTGACTCATTGTTTATGTTCGGTAACACTTCCACTGCATAGCACAGATTGCTGATTTGTATGGAATCAGGGCGAGCCTAGTGGATGGTGGTGAAATTCAAGGGGCTGGAACAGTGTGGATATGCTCAGAGGTATATTACTACCTGTAAACTATTAAATAGCTTATTTTTTTTCTTTTCCTAGCCATGAAGTAGCATTCTTTTATTTAGCAAATAGTTAGCACTTTCTTTTTCCAGTTTTCTAGAATGTATAGAGGTGTTACCATGATAATGCAATGGTGGATCACCAACGTTTTGCCCACTTTACTATGCTATATTTATTTATTTACTTATTTATGTGGGAGAGGATCTTCTTGGAAGTTTTTGCACATCAATGTAATTTTTGCCACCCTTATACACACTCCTTTTATGACATTTTTTCAGGTAGGGGAGGAATTTTGTCAATAAATTATTTTCATTTTCTGTCACTTGTTTGCTAGGATACAATTTTTTTGTCTCATACTTCATAGGTCATCCATTGTCAATATATGACTCAGTCAAGTAAAAATATGACATGAAAGGTAGTGATTCTTATTCCCACAAATCAGGGTATTAGTAGGTTTCATTGATTTGGCTAAAACAAAATTTCAGAATGTGAATATCTTGTTCCATTTGTGTGCCTCTGCACCAGTTTTCTCTACTTTTGTCACTCACCCTGCTAATGTATACTATTTTGTTCTCAGGCTTTGGATGATGACACAGCAATAGATGCAAACTTCTCAGGAAGTTTTATCCTTGAAAAAATCATGCTTCGTTATGTTCCCAGTTATCATCATTTGATGCCACTCAAATTTGGGGTTTTGAATGGAAACACAAAACTTTCAGGATCTCTTTTAAGACCGTAAGATTATTCCTTTATCAGCTTTGATTGATTAATATTTAGTAAAATTGGTTCTTACTTTATATCATTAACGATTTCTCCATTTCCTTATTATCAAAATTTCTTGTACTTCAAGTTGGCATGTACCAACTTGTTAATGCCGCTTTCCTTCTCGATGAGTTGTTAAATAATTTTTTTATTGCAGGAGGTTTGATATAAAATGGACTGCACCGACAGCAGAAGGGTCTCTAAGTGATGCTAGAGGAGATATCATAATCTCCCATAGTTTCATCACTGTTAATTTTGCTTCAGCTGCATTTGATTTGTATCTGAAAGTTCAAACTTCTTATTCTGATAATTTCTCTCTTAGAAGAGAAGAGTTTAATGCACCAAGAACCATTCCATTTATTGTTGGTGGAGTTGATTTTGATTTGCACATGCATGGATTTGAATTCTTTAGTTTGGTTACTCCTTATATGTTGGATTTTCCAAGACCTTTGATTTTGAAAGCAGCAGGAAGAGTCAAGTTTCAGGGAAACCTTTTAAAACCTAGTACCACTATTATTAAACAAAATTTTGACAAGAACGAGAAACTGCATATGTTGGAGAAAGGAAGTTCATATAGGCTCGTTGGTGAGGTTTCAATCTCTGGTCTCAAAGTGAATCAATTGATGCTTGCACCTCAGTTGTCTGGATCGTTGAGTGTTTCTCCCGAATATATTAAGGTGATGAATAAAAGTTTCTCCTCGTAAAAATTGTTTCATTTTCAGATATTATGAACTTAACAAACATCCTGGCAGTATCAAATTGTAATACAGTTCTGTTTTTTTTTTTGGGGGTGGGCTATTAAAGAAATTTGAACTTAATAAATATGGGTGGAGATGGGAAATATAAGTTCTTGGTGAAGGTTTTTAAATTCATGAGAAGTTAATGGGCTAATGATTAATATGTTGAAAGATCAGTTAACAAGTAATTGCTTGTTGACTTAATTAACCAGTTGGATGGTTAATTGTTCCTTACTAGCAATATTTTACCAAGATTCCTTTTTGAAATATCTATTGATCCATTATGTTTGATATTTTGATGGATGAAATCTCTAGATCTATTCCCATACAGTGAATATGTTTCAATTAACCCTCACTTTTCTGTCTCACAACCAAAATTGTTTTGAGGATGTTCGACATATAAAGCCTGGTGACAAGCTTCCTGAACGTGATTTATGTGCAAGTGTTAAGCTAATTTGTAGATTTTTGTTGGATCTAGCTTATTTTGAAAATAAATTTAAAAGGTTGGATTTGGACTTCAAGATGAAACTCTTCTAGAGAATTATGCAGGCCCTGCTTTGCTTGTGATTTTTGTCCCTTGGTTAAGGAAATTGATTGATAAGAGTTTTATGTCTAGGTCAACTTATCCACATGTACATGTGAATTATCTTAAATTGGATATTTCTCCTTTGTACAATTTATAATATAATTTATATTTGTATTTTTTTCAAAAGGACCTTTTCCCCTAGGTCTCCATATTTAAAAAATGTAGTTATTTTATTTAAGGTTTACATCTTTATGTCTGTAAGTTTCGAACATCCTTATGGGAAACAATTTCAAATTGTCTGGCTTTCTTCTACATATATTAGTTTTTCTAACTTCCATTCTTTATTGGAGTGTAGTTGAATGCCTCTGGTAGGTCTGATGAAAGTCTTGTGGTGGATTATGTTGGCCCACTACAGCTCTGTGGTGAAAGTGGTCTGAAAAGTGGAACAGTGTTGTGCATTTCCCTTCGTAAAGGGCAATTAAGGGCTAACGTAGATTTTCGACCGTGTTATTCAGCTAGCTTGGAGGTACTTATATTTAAATAATAGGTGGAATAATTGAATCCAGATATATTTATTTCTATGCTGGCATATTTTTAGGCACGCCATATGAGCCCAAACGTTAATGTTGATATTTTTCTCATTTTTCTTGCTTTTGTGGGCTGTACTTTTAGGTATGTCATTTTCCACTTAACGAGTTGGAGCTTGCTTCTCTCAGGGGAACTATACGTAGAGTAAGCCATAATATTACCTATTTGACTTCATAATTACTTATCATTCTTGTCTTTGTAAAACACTCCTATGCATATTTTGATCATATGAAGTTGACCCAGTTTTGTCAGGGGATTAGACAGTTTTCAATGTTCTGCATGAGTTATTCATCTGACTCAAGATTTTTTAGAGTAAATGAGGGCTTTCAGGACAAAAAATTACTATTAGTAATTGATACCCACCTCTAAATCATAAACTGCTAGAAGATCAAGCACTGGTTATTTGTAGTTAGTATGCATACCTGCTTATGTAAAAGTCCTTTAGGCTTAAAGGATTTACTCAAAACAGTAGGTTCTAATTGGTGTCGCCGATCAGCATCCGAAAAGCTCATATTATTAGGAGAAACTATAATATTTTTATTAATGAGGAGGTACCACTAATGGTGGTAAAAGAAATGTATTTTTATTTAAGTATATAAAGGCATTACAATTTTTTTAAAAGAAATGAGGAGGTACCGTGTTTTTTAACCTCTTCATGTCTCCCTTTTTCTGTTCATTCCTGCCTGAATAATTACTTGGTTAAGGCATTATTTAATTGTTATGTAATGAAAATAATGTGGTATTTTTCAGCTAGTTGCCTTTTTTCTTTATATCAGGGAAATATGCAACTTTTGACATTTCTATCTGATTTGTGGCTACTTCATTTCTGCCTTTTTCTGTTCAGTCTTGCCTGAATGATGACTTGGTCATTGCATTATCTAATGGTCGTGAAATAAAAGTATTGTGGTTTCTAGCTGATTGCCATTTTTTTTCCAGGCAGAAATCCAGCTTAATCTTCAGAAAAGAAGAGGACATGGAATCATATCTGTACTTTCGCCAAAATTCAGTGGGGTGATTGGTGAAGCACTGGATGTGGCAGCGAGGTGGAGTGGAGATGTTGTGAGTTCCTAAGTTCATTCTCTTAGGTTAAGAAGTGAAAGCAAGCATGTGACTGAATGCGTGTCATTGTACCCAATGGAGTATATTGTTATGTAGAGTGGGTAACAATTACAACAAAAATAATTGGCTAATTTCTATAATTCTTTGAATCCTATGATTGTTTTGTTAACTAAAGATATCTACAATATGTGACACTCACTCAAGGTTACGCATATATAAATCATATGCATTGAGCTTGATACAAACATAAATAATTATAGGACCCCTCAAAGACTTAGTGAAGACATTTGCTGATTGATTATTAAAGTTGACAAAATCAGTGATTTCATTTCGTCAAATTCAATTTTATTATGGTAATAATGGCATTAAATTGTGGTTATGTTGCACTAGTATCCGAACTGCACATTGTACTATGTTTTTTACTAATTGTCAGTTGATGTTCTATTGTTCAGATCACAATTGAAAAAACTGTTTTGGAACAAAGCCACAGTTATTATGAAATACAAGGTGAATATGTATTACCTGGCACTCGAGATTGTATCCCTGTTGACATAAAAGGAGATGGCATTTTAGAAAGGTTTTTGTCTGAGCATCTTGGTAGTGTTATATCTTCGATGGGTAGGTGGAGAATGAAACTTGTAGTTCCCAGAGCTGAGGTTGCTGAGATGCTTCCTCTTGCAAGGCTTCTATCACAAAGTATGGATCCTGCTGTTCTTTCAAGATCAAAGGTTGTATTATGCTTTATATGTCATTAATTAACAGATTCTAAGTCAATTGATTTAGATACCTTGCTGACGATTCAATCTTCGTAACATGTAACTTGGTTAATTAGGGAGTTTAGCTGCATGGTTTATTTGTTCCTCTTGAAAACCATAGATTGCCAAATATTCACCTTTTAAGGTTTCAAGTTGATTAGAATATGCTTTGGCTTCCCTGCTTCCCTTGCCCCAACCCACACCAAGTGCATTTTTTTCAGAAAATTGATAGTATAAAGCTAGAGGAATCCAAATTCAATTTTAGGTTTTTCATGTTGTTGACTTGTTTGTTTTTGTTGTGGACTTGTTTGTATTTGTTGTGGATTGAATTCATAACAGGCTCAAGTTTGATGGTGGTACTTCAATTTTTCTTGTTGAAAAATTTTAAAGCCTTTGAATTTTCTCCTTAACCTAATAACAAAATATCCTCTTGATTAAAAAATGAATATTGTTGGAAGGATTAGTGACAAAATAGGAAAGGATGGTGTACCATTTTGGTGCCATGTTTAGAAGAGAGAAACCAAGGAGTATAATGAATTCCATGTGTTGTGTACACATATGAGTATTCTTATTTATGGTGAAGAGATGCAATATAAACAATCAATCTGTAATAATGAGAAATATTTGGTAGATATTTCTTGATCAAATCATATCATATCCATAATTAAAGTAATCAAATCATCTTTGACACTCCCCTCAAGCTGAAGCATATGAGACAAATTTGTTACAAATGTCATCAACATACTCCTTACGAGACTTAGTGAACATTTTAGTTAATTGGTTGTTGGAAGTTAGTAAAGTAAAGGAAAAAAATATAGGATAAATCCCTTGTATCTAATGTACACATAGGTTATGTTTATACAGAGATTAATCATAAAAAAGTATGGGTTAAGCCCATTACATTGACAATTATATCTAACACTCCCCCTCAAGTTGGTGCATATAAATCGTATTTATCTAGCTTGTTACAATATCTGCTAATTGATCATTTGTTCCGGATACAATATTTTTTTGAATAAAATGACAATTAATCTCAATATGTTTGGTCCTTTCATGAAAGACGAGATTAAAGCTAATATAAAGAGCAGCTTGATTATCACATATAAGTCTCATTTAAGTAGCTATTTAAGCCAAATAAGTTAACAAGTAGTTGAAACCATAACTCTGTTCTTCTTTTGCACTAGATCTCACCAAAACATTTTTGTTTCTTGCTCTTCCAATAGACCAAGTTATCACCAATGGAGACGCAATATCTGGATGTGGATCTTCTATCAAAAGGAGATCCTGAGAGATCCTGACCACTCAACATTTGAATAACAAACAACTTTTGTATGGTTATTGTGACCATATAGCAAACATTTCCCAGGAGATCCTTTAATGTATGGTTATTGTGACCATATATCAAACATTTCCCAGGGGATTCTTTAATGTACTTCAATATACTGCATTTCAATGATGTGCAGATGGAGAATTAAGAAATTTACTCACCACATTGACTGTAAAGAAAGATGAGTAACAATAAGATAGTTCAATTTTCCAACTAATCTTTTGTGCTTCTCAAGATTTGAGAGAGGCTACCCCTAATTAGGTAGGAGTTTGTCTTTGGAATCCATGGGTGTGTCAACAAATTTTGAATTCATTAACATAGTTTCCTCCAAAATATCCAATGCATACTTCCTTTCAGATATCAATACCATTGTTCTATCTCAATCCCCAAGAAATATCTGAGTTTGCCAAAATCTTTAGTCTGAAAGTGGTGACAAAAGTGTTGTTTACCTGTGAGATGCCATGGTGGTCACTGCCTGTAATGTTGCAAATACTTTCTTTTAGTTAGTTTTGCGTGTAAGTAGTTGAACCCATCCAGTTGGGATACAGATTCATTGTTGCATTATTGTATTGCTGAAGCCTTCGTATGTGAAGTACTAGTTTTCTTGGGAGGTTTAGTGGGGTCATACTGTTATTAATCATTATTCCAAGAACAAATTTCTGTCTCCTGAATCATTGTTTCTCCCACAGATACTTTTGAGAACTCAAAGTGATGAAGCCAAAATTAAATCTATTTACCTTACTGGAAAGTAAACCCAAAAGTAAGAAAATGCATACCTAATTCACCTTAATCAACAAGAATACACTATACCCGAATATTATATCACTGGTTCTATTTCTAATCAGCCTCTGTTTTGTTATAATTGTAAATTAGTAGAGCATTCAAGTTCAATAACATTTAAAGTATATTTTATCCCTGTAATTGTCTTATATATGTTTTCAGGTATACATCTGGTGAACACTTTAATGATTGTCAGTCGTTCATTACATATCTATACTTTGGGAAAGATTATACTTATTGCTTGTCACCTCAAAACCTGCTGTCCTTACTGTATACTTATATTTTAAGAAATAGAAATCTGACCATGCGTGTTACCATGTCCCTTGCAGGATTTTTTTATTCGAAGTTTACAGTCAACGGGATTACATTCTATGAGCATTCAAGAACTGCTTGAGGTATCATTAAACAATCATTATGTTTTATTTTATTTTCAAAAGCCACGATACTTGATGCATCCAATTTTGTATTCCCAACATGAAGTGCACATGTAATGTTTATTTATTGAGGACAGAACATAGATGTACTTCTTCAGGTGCTTTTGGTGTTGTTCTCCAATCAAAATTGGGGTTTCACCTTGGTAATCTATGTATTGAAGTTTGCATCAAATGTCAATATAGATTAACGAGGTAAAACTCCCATTCTAATTAAAGAATAACACCAAAAGCTCCAAGCTTTGTACAGATTGATTCATAGCATTCATAATCCAAATGGCTTTCATTGCAAAATTTGATTTTTTTGTCAGTCATTAATGACATTTAACTTGCAGTTAATAAGGGAGCTTCATGTTCCGTCAAACAATGTTCTTGAGAATTTGAGCCTTCCTGGTTTACTTGAACTCAAAGGTTGTTGGCATGGTTCCCTCAATGCCAGTGGTGGAGGGAATGGGGACACCCTGGTAAAAATTTATCTGTTTTTGCATATTGGGAAATAGCATAATCTTCTAGTTTTTGAAGATTGCCTTTCTATTCTATTTCAGGCAGAATTTGACTTCCATGGTGAGGATTGGGAGTGGGGAGAACACAGAACTCAGTGTGTCTCAGCAGTTGGTACTTATAGTAATGATGATGGTCTACACCTGAAGAAAATTCTTGTCCAGAAGGATAATGCCACAATTCATGCTGATGGAACTTTCTTAGGACCTAAAACTGACCTTCATTTTGCTGTCTTAAATTTTCCTGTTAGTCTGATACCAACACTAGTACAGATCATTGATAATGCAGCGAATGATGTTGCTCATTCTCTGCGGCAATTGTTAGCACCCATTAAGGGGATCTTGCATATGGAAGGAAATCTTAGAGGAAGTTTAGGAAAACCAGAATGTGATGTTCAAATTAGGCTCCTTGATGGTGTCATTGGTGGAATTGTTCTTGATCGAGCAGAGGTTGTTGCCTCTCTAACCCCAACTAATCGTTTTCTATTCAATGCAAAATTTGAACCTTTGATCCAGAATGGTCATGTGCGACTTCAAGGATCTATTCCTGTTAATTTTTTTCAAAGTAAAATGTTACAGCAAGATGTAGAATTAGATAAGAGTAGGGATACTTGGGTTCCTGAATTGGTGAAAAAGAATAACATAGGGAGCACAACCACCAACCATGCCAGAGAGAAAAAAGTTTCTTGGCACAGAAATGAAAAAGGTTGGAATACTCAATTAGCAGAAAGCCTTAAAGGTTTGAATTGGCAAACTTTAGATGTTAGAGAAGTCAGGGTTGATGTTGATATAAAAGATGGGGGAATGATGCTGGTAACAGCTTTATCTCCTTGTGCCAATTGGCTTCATGGCAGTGCTGATATCATGCTTGAGGTGGGTGTGGTGAATAAATTTTTTTTAAATAATTATTTTTACTTCTCTAAAGTTTTGTCACATCATTTGACCTAACAGGCCAGAGGTACTGTTGATCAACCAGTGCTTAATGGATATGCATCTTTCCGTAAGGCAACTATATCTTCACCCGTGTTCCAAAATTCACTGACCAACTTTGGTGGAACTGTGCACATGAAATCAAACAGGTTATCCATCTCCTCACTGGAGAGTAGACTAGGCAGAAAGGGGAAGCTACTAGTGAAAGGGAACCTTCCTCTAAGAACTAAGGAAGGAGCCCTTGATGACAAGATCGAGTTTAAGTGTGAAGTTCTAGAAGTGCGGGCAAAAAGTATTTTAAGGTTGCTTCTTTAGCTTCTGGCACTAGCGATCTAAGTTATGTCTTGACTTATTCATGGATGTATGTAGCTGATGTGATCATTAAATCTCAAATATTATAGAGTTTTTGACAATGTAACTTTTACTTTGTAGTATGTTATCTGCTTATATGATTCTTATTTGAAAAGGCCTACTTTGTCAGTGGCCAGGTCAACTCCCAGGTGCAAATAACTGGTTCCATATTGCAACCTAACATTTCTGGAAATATTAAACTTAGTCGTGGGGAAGTATATTTGCCACATGATAGGGGTGGTTCTTCTCCTAATAGATTCCCATCATATCAATCTGCACTTCCCGGTGGTGGCATTGATAAATCATTTGCTTCAAGATATATTCCGCAGTATTTTGGCTCAGAATCTGCTTCTCCGATGACCAAAATTTCTCAAAGTTCTGGCTCTGGTAATACTTTACATGCTTATTTATTGGTTTAGCATGTAGTCTTCTTCCATTTCCTTATAATAATTCTCTAAATCAGAATTGACTTGCTTATTATTGCAATGTATTACTCTCATGCCTCTTTCTATAGGAATGTAGTTGACTCTGGATTTCTGCACCGTTACATAATCTAATGACTCTGCATGTATTAAATCTAAATAAGGCATATTTATTTTCTCTCAAATTATTTTGTTGCTGCCAATTATGTGCAGTTAGTATTGTGAATTTGTGATCAATTTAACTAAACAAACACTAGTGAAACACCACCAAGAAGCTAAGAAGACTGACCATTCTATCCCAAATAAGCAACGTTGGCAAGAAGCTATCCTTGCATCTATTGCATTTTTCTCCAACCCACTGAGTTGCTTCATACGTAGCACATTTTGAACAAATTATTAGTCTTAGTTCTGCCAATTATTGCAGTTATCCTTCCTTAAATTTCTCACAAAGTTGAATTCAGTTTAGGCACCTTAACTTTTTCATAAACCTTCTCATCCAACTTTTCTATAAGCACTTACAAACTCAATAAAACTTGGTCATAACTATAGGGTTTACAAGTCAATTGGCCCGTTGCTGACTATTTTTTTGCTATGATATGTAGTTCATGATACATTTGGAGATGCCAAGATCAATCATTTGTGCAAGAACAGAGAACATAAAGTGGAGAACAAGGATTAAAAAATAATCAATCATAATAAACACCCTATCTTATAATATGATCTATAGTATCCTAAAAACATCTAACTCATCACAATTTGATTGCTTTGTCTATACATGTGCTTGTTATTTGAAAAATTATTCGAGTTCACTGTGTTATTTTTAAGATTGGTTATTTTTTGGGGTTATGATGAATTTTCCCTTGATAAAACCACATGGAAGTCAATGAGTCAATTCAGGTGGAAAAGGATACGGAGGAAGTTCAGATTACACCAAATATAGGAATCTTCCTTACTGATTTGAAGCTTGTACTTGGACCAGAGCTGAAGATAGTTTATCCTTTTATTCTTAATTTTGCTGTTAGTGGAGAGCTTGAGTTGAATGGTCTTGCCCATCCCAAATGTATAAAACCTAGGGGCACACTGGTATTTGAGAATGGTGAAGTTGATCTAGTTGCAACACAGGTTTGTGTGATGTTTAACTTTGCATCTCTTCTGAACAGTAACCTGCAGTTTCTTCCCAACTAGTTTTGTCTTAGTTTCTCCCCTAACTTTATTGACTCGTTGTTTAGGTTGATAAAATTCATTTTAAATGCAGGTAAGGTTAAAACGGGAGCATCTCAACATTGCAAGGTTTGAACCTGATTATGGACTAGATCCAATGCTAGACTTAACCTTGGTTGGATCTGAGAGGCAATATAGAATTCATCATCGAGCTAGCAACTGGCGGGACTTCATTGAACAGGATACACTGTCGCCGATTGAGGTAGATGATACTGCTCTCTGTCATCTTGTATTAACACATGAAATAAATCAATCACGAGCATTCTCAATGACAAGACAACAACTTCAGTCATCTCACAATGATTAATAAAAGAATGAAATGTCATCATTGTATGAGCCAATTTAGTTATTTTTTGTGACAGTTCACTAACTAAGCATTATCAGTTGAGAGTTATAAATTGTAATCATATTTGAAGCTTGAGGTCCCATATCCTCCTTATTGGGCTTAGGGTTCAGAATCAACTGGTCCAGTCTTATTAGTGATTAAGCTATAAAATTTCCGGTTGAAGTGACATGAGTTACTTGGAGTGAGGACCACTGTGTGTGGACAATAACATTCTCTTTCACAGAAGATCTCCATGTGCTGTCAGATCCCAATGTTTCTCTGATTAATTCAAGTTTTCAAGTTGGTTGATAGTTTCATCTGTGAAATATCAATACTCATTATTTTTTCAACCCATGCAGGTTGCCAGAAGACTTGATAGTCAGTTAGCAGAATCCATTTTGGAAAGCAATGGTCAAGTTGCCTTTGGGAAACTTGCAACTGCTACTCTTAAAAAACTAATGCCACGAATAGAAGGAAAGGGGGAGTTTGGCCAGGCTAAGTTGAAGTGGGTTTATGCCCCTCAGATTCGTACTTTACTTTCTGGTGCTACAATTGATCCTTTCACGTTACTTGCTGATAATTTAACATTTGGTACTGACGTAGAAGTCCAGCTCGGGAAACGTATTCAGGTAGTTATAATCAAATTACTTCATATTTCAAATCATTGCTTTCCAAGAACTGGATTTCTTCTCATTTCAGCCAAATTCTCTTGTCAATAAATCCGTATCAGTAGAGGGAAATTATTACTTAGTATTTCTTTATAAATAAAGCAACAAATGACAAACTTTATTTTTAACTTATAGTTAAAATGTAATGGAGAAGAACATATAAAGTATATATTAGTACATACATAACACATATATATTGTATAATTTATGTGCTCAGTCTGTGTAATATATTATCAATCAGTAAAAAGTATGATAGGTGTTGGAAATTCCACATCACCTAAAGATAAGACCAATTTATAGTATATAAGTAGATGCAAACCTTACCTTACAAGTTGATCTTGTAAGATTGAGTTAAGCTTAAAGTCCACTTCTTAAGATGGTATCAAAACCATTTAAAATTTATCTTAACGAGAGTTTATTGGGTCTATTGTTTTATCCGTTATCGGATCACCTATAAATATATAACCCACTTACGAGTTGACAGTCTCAGTGCGATGGGGGTGTATTGGAGATTGCATATCAACTAAAGATAAGGTCAATTCACAGTATATAAGTGAGTACAAACCTCACCTTACAAACCGATTTGTGAGGTTGAGTTAAGGTTAAAGTCCAATTCTTAATAAGATATGGTTTTTTAAGGTAAATTATTGTGAAAGTTAACAAAACACCACACATGACCAGTTGTATTTAGATGACGGTATAAAAATATCTTTTCATGGTCGATGCATACACTATTTTCTCACGTTTAATAGTATAGGATTAATAAAAGGTTACTTATGAATGTGCGTGATATTCCATGAATATAGTTTGTAATTCTTCTTACATCACATGTAGAATCATCCATTATTTGCCAAATTCTTTCAATGTCGCTCACTTCACTGGTAAGCTAAAGCAATTGTTTTTCTTCTTGCAGGCCAGAATCGTTAGGCAAATGAAGGAATCACAGATGGCAATGGAATGGACTTTGACCTATCATCTAACAAGTCGTTTGCATCTGTGCCTAAAACATGGCTCATCCAAATGCATACTTTTTGAATATACTGCTACATCCCAGGACTAACTAACATCTGCACCTTCCTTGGGAAAATTAGTCTTTACCCTTGGAAAATACATTCCAATATCTAACTTAACACATGTTCTGTTCATAGGTTGGGACTTCTGAGGTTACTCTTTGTATTTGTAGAAGTAATGAAGATGCGTATCATTCTTTTGCTCAGGTTGAGCTTGTTAAAGGGTAGGTGCTAATTTAAGGAATAGTCCTTCCCACCTTAGTTTCTTTTTGTATAGAAATTCAATATTAATGACAAAAGGCATTAGAATGAGGGATGCAGTGTAAGAGGTTGTTTCTTTCAACCTCAGAAATCAAAAACCATTGAACAATTGTTCATGTCAGAGATTTGGTGCAAGTGTAACATTTTTTATGCAAGTAAAAGAAAGTTATACAATTGGTGAGTCTAAATTCATTTTTTTTTTTTTTTGCCAACCTTTTAGGCATGTAAAAAATTGTAGTTTCTCCTGAATACTGAAATTTTTAGGTCCTTGGAGAACGGTACTCAATGATATCCTGTAAAATAGATATTTGAAAAGTAATTTGTTATAATTATTTAATTTCATTACTTCTACAATAAATTGTTCGGGTTAAATTGAAATTAAATGGTAAAAGTAATTTTGATTATTTATCTTTAATTTCAACCATTTCTTTATTTTTATTGTTTCAATTTATTATAAATTCTAAGCTACCAAACTGGACAAGAATAGAAAATATCTCACATGAAACCGATTCCTTATTTAGATTAGTTTTCATTCTAATTTTGAAAATTTCAGAACTTTTATTATGATCTTGTATTACAAAGAATGACTTCTGAAAAGTCACGAGATGTTGATATTCTAGATGAATAAACAGATGAAATCATCTCTTTATTAACAATTAACCTAAAAAGGGCTAAATATAAAATTTATAGAGATTAAATAATAAGACAATTGCCTTTTCCTAAAAAGTTCACAAAATATTACACCAATACTTTACAAATAAGATTAAGATTTCAAAATCTGTGTTTTATTATATAAGTTGGATTGCTTCATAAACGATGTTAAAGTACAATTAAATGATAAAAAAGAATAGCAAAAACAGAAATAGAAGGCCTCATATTCTGCTTCATCTCTTTGAGAGAATCCATTTCAATTTGCCTTTTTCCACCAACAATTAAATGATACATAAATTTCACGCCTAAAAAATTATCACATGAATACAATAAAAAATATTTCAGTTTTCACCAAAATCTCCATGGATCTTTGTATGGAGGAACATAATTTTCTGTTGGGCTAAGGAGACGAAATGAACTCACTGCCTTTTCAAGGAAAGGCCCCAGCTGCATCAAATATATTCTATGGTTAGAGCCACACATAAGAACATAAGATAAATGGTTTTCAGAATTGTAGTAATACTTTGAGCCATTTTGAATAAACTACTCCACAAATGCAATGAGTCGTAAAAGTAACATGTATCAAACTTCTTACCCAAATCACAACTTGGTTTTGATGTTTTTAAGAATTTCTCTCCTGAGCTTTTTTGTAATTAGAAATCAAAGACTGATCTTAAGAAGGTGAAAGCTAATAAAAAATGGACTTCAAGTTTAATTACTTCTAGAAAATTATGCAGAAGATTTCATATACATGCATTTAGGTAAAATCAAACAATTTGCATTTTTTTACCTCTTTCAAACATATCATACTCTTTCCTTTTGTAAAAAAGAGAAAGGAAAATATTCACCTGGACATTGATTCTCAGGTTCTATAATCCCCTTTGGTAGATGAATAACTTTCTTTTACTCTTTACATAAACATCAAAACGAAAAAGTGTGACATGTTCTCAGTCTGTGCATAGATGGCCAAACCGTTGTCAACTTAAAGAATTAGATATGTTTGATCATTGACTGAGGAAGTGCAAGAAATCTTGAAGTTCATTTGCTAATTTTGATTTTTAATGCTTCTACAGTTTCTGGTGTATCATTTGAATGAATGAACATAAACATGCATGAAGACAACAATAGAGAGAGTACCTTTTCCCACCGGGGGCTGACGGTTGAAGCACTGATAGAGTACAAATAACCTGCAAACAAGTGCTTAGTAATAGAAGATGAGAATTTCTGAAATTCATCACAAAAACATAAATATAACTTGAAAAACTCCAAAGGAGCATAAAGAGAAACAACGGCATGTGAATTAGCTAATTGGTAATCCCATAAAAATATAACTAAGAGATATTTCATTTTGTATTTAGTTCCATGGTATCCCGAAACAAGTGTGCCTCTCATTGAATGAGAAACAGAAGATAGAACAAAATCATTTCAAAAGGAGCTTTGAAGCACTTTGTATGAATATACAGAGGACAGTCTCATTCTAGATATACATAGTTAGAAATAATCTATAGGTATGAAATAAATAGAAGATATACCATCTCTTTCAGCTGTTGAAGCAAGATAATGCCGGTAAGTGTTCGATTCATCGGTCTGTACAAGCATGGTTTATAAATCAAAAGTAACCATTACATAACCACATCTTTTCATGAAAAAAATTTGTACCAAAAGGAATTACTTACAAGTCTCAAAGGTGCTTTACGAACAAGGTATTCATAATACCAGTACATCTCACCATCAATCTGTGAGGAGGCAAATAAGCTCACTATGCATAAACTTCAACATAAGTAAATATATATAGAAAGAGGGAGAGAGAGACGTATCAAATATTGAAAACAAAGAAACAAAGATCATTTTATGAGGCTTACTTCACTAGAATGGGTATTGAGAACCGAACTCTCTTCTAAACGCTGACTTGAGGTAACTCGCTGCAAAATGTTGTTATCAGAATATGCTGCAGATGTAAACTATATTTAACATCTTGGAGCACCATTGCTCATTGTGTGGTCAATGAAAATCCTCAAAAACAGTGAAGATTAATTCAACATGTTATCTTCCCATCTATAACAAAATGCTTTACCTACCATCCAACATTTATGACCATATTGCCACTCCCTGGTTTCCAGGTGGAGATAATCCCTATTAACTGGTGAGTGAATGCTAAATCTCTGAATTTTAATTAATACTGAGAGCAATAGTAGCGGTTTCTTGTGGTTTGAAATTATACAGAAAGAGTACGAATATTTGATTCCAATAAGAATAGCATTAACACAAAAACCATAAGTAATAAAGTGACCAGTTACCAGTGAAGATCTGTCAGCTAGAACTGAATCAGCAACATCTTTTGCACCCCATTTACTCTTATCCTTTGATTTTATATAGCTTGCATTTGGTGGACCTATCTGAATTTAGTACAAAAAGCATGAATTGATAACTAAAACTCCTTCAAACAAGTATGAGTTTGAGAGAATACCGTGACGGAAATGATGACATTATCAATAAAGTCAACACGCTCGGACACAATGCGCAGGCGTGCATCAGCTGCACAAAATTTACAGAGAAATTTGTATGCATAAAAGGCAAATTACAAAGCAAGTATGCAGTATCTTTAAGCTAAAGATCAGTATTGACTGGTGAAATTTTCTATCATTCAAACTTTTTAACCACATTGCTGGTGGCTATTAAATCTAAATGGCAGTTGTTTTGTAACAAGCTCACAATGAAACATGACCTCTATTCTGAATTATTTGATAAGATATTTTTGCCTAGCAAAGGAAAAGAAAAAAACTTACGAGAAAGTGGTGCAGCTGATGAATATCGTTCTGGCTTTCGGGATTCTACCCTTTAAATGTATGGAAAGAGTTAGCTTATATAATAATCAAGGAAAATTTCCACACAACGAGTGGAGTTGTAAACCAAATATAGCTATCTTAGATGCACTAGCACTAAATCCCATCGGAACATGTTAATGTCTTACTAACACTATTAAATGTAGTGAAAAACATTAGATAAAGTTGAAACTACCCTTATTGTTTTACTTACTATAAATAAAGAAATGAATAAAATATGAGAAGTGCTTGTAACATATTTTCTACCACAGCACCTTTATAGAAAACTATAAAATCATAAGATTTCTTAAATAATAAGTAAGACTCACATTTTTTTGTGATTTCTAATTCTAATAAATTTTATTCAATAGTAGTATGTTGAGAAGAGTGTTGCTAGCATTAACATGAATCTACTTGGCATACCATTTGAGGGAAATATTGTTGGAAGGCGACTCAACAGGGTACAGATAAGAATAGGCATTTGTTTCATCAAAAAACGAAGCCATTTTGGGCTCTTCTTCAGCAAGGGCCACTGCAAGACAGATAGAACAATGATAAAGAAAATGTGTCTCAAAATTGCATCACATAATAAAACACATGTCAAATGAAATCACACAAGTTCTTATAATCTCAAATTTTCTTAACAAACACCAAATTCACTCAGAGAATGCAAGGGAGGTACCTGAAAGTGGCCATGTCAGAGAAACCGAAGTCAAGCCTAACAGCATCAAATCCCTTCTAAAAACCCTGTTTTGTGAAGTGGGTTTTAGAGCACAACATGAAAAGCGTGATCTTTCCTCTGATAAAGGGAAATTGTGTTGCTTGAAGATAGCCCTGGAGTTGTTTCTGATGAATACAAGCAAATGGGTTTAGAAAAAAGAGAGTAAATATGAACATAAATAAAAATATTCAAAAGGGTTATGTAGAAGAACCTGAAGATAAGGTTATTAGGAAGCAGAGTAGAAGTGGGAAAGAAGAAGGAGAGGGAGAGGGAGGAAGAAGGTAAAACCATTGGTAGCTCTCAGTTGTGTCATCCACCACTACACTGTAACATTATCTCACTTTCAACACTTCCCTTTTATTGTTCCTTTATTCTTTAAACATGTTCTTAACAACATAGGAGGAAATAGATTCATAGTAATGTTTTTAATTTAGTTTCTTTTTCTTTTTCAATTTAGTGCTCAGAAATCAATTTAAATCATTTTTTTTTTACTTTACATCAACTTTTGGATACAAATTATTTTTCTATAAATATTTCAACAGTGATGTAATAATTTTATTGTATTTTATATATTACTGTGATTATTAAACAGTTTGGAAGTTTTTATGGAGTACCTTTTGATGAAACTACATTTTCTAAACAAAATATTGTAACAATATAAACAACAGTGAAATCTTGTTTACAAATCTCTTTAAGTGATTTTTTTTTTATGATTTTAAAATACATCTCAATATTGTAATAACTTTTATATTATTTTGTTTGTGTTTGATTATCTTCCAAACAACAACCAAATAAAAAGTTGTATTGTAAGTTAAATACTTGTTTTATATTTATTTCTCATGTAATGTAGTACAATGTGTATTAAATTTAAGTTAAATATATATTAGTATTTTAATTTGAACGATGTAAGAAATCATTATTTATTTCATTTAATAAAATGTTATAATGAATAGATATTTTTAAATATATAAACTATATTGTAATTAAAGTTTATGAACAAATATTTCTAACATATAAATTATATTTTATATTTTTATCAAATAGTTTGTACGGTGATACAATAATATTTTTAGCATTCTGATTATTTACTTTAAAAAAAAAACAAAAA
>Ga0123341_1000146_pt1 | contig 33262 bp, 37 predicted proteins | sample Turbeapinknodule_FD_89959 | JGI IMG/M metagenome (GOLD analysis project Ga0123341, IMG submission 89959) | Root nodule microbial communities of legume samples collected from Mexico - Turtle bean Mexico pink nodule | ecosystem: Host-associated > Plants > Roots > Nodule | place: Mexico: Nepantla...
ATATATATATATATATTTTAAACATTGGACAATATTTTTTTTAAAATACTAATACATTCAAATGAAGCAGTGTGACACATTTAAATAAGGATAAATTTGGAAACAATAGATGTTGACATGACTTTCCCTCTACATAGATGATATTTACGGTTCACAGGTATATTCTCTTTCTCTCTTCCCCACACAACCATAGATCCAAATAGCTGATATCCTTATCATTTCTTTGTCTGTGAACAGTACATCCATAGAAGCAAACAGGGGATAAAAGAAAATCTTATAAATAAGTTGAGAAAATTAATACCAATATAAGAATTGAAAAATAACTTTGACTTATATAAAAAAAACAATATTAATAATACCATAGGTCAAAATAATAAACTTTGCTAAAACTAAAAAGTCCATCTAATACCAACTAAAAAAATCTCTATTAATATCAACTAAAAAATGCATTTTTAACACGGAGAAAAAGAATATTATTGTTGTTGAGAAAATAATTAAATATTAGTTAAAAAATAACATTAATTCACGTAAAAAATAACTTAAATTATAAACAAAAAATAACAATAACCATGAAACTTAATGATATCCACACCTTAAATTGAAAGGATAGTTTTGAAATAAGTATAAAAAGAAAAAAAAGTTAAAATTATATGATTGTAAAATACTCAATATTTTTAAGATTTTAGTTTTTTGAAGTTAATTAAATAAATTATTTCATCAAACAATTCAAATTCTTTAAAAAAATATATTATACTCTTATAAATACTTAGTATATTTTTTAAATTAAAAAGGTAAAAATGTACTTGTTGTAAAAAATGTTTATAATAAATATATAAAATGATGTACAATAAAAATATATCTTCTATTTATAACTGTGATAGTTATAAATACGACACAACATAATTTAAAAAAATATTTAATTATTTATTTATTTAATTATAATTTGGAAGATTATAAACATATGAACACTCATGTAAAGTACGCACAACATTGGAATGGTGAAGGCCATAACGGTTGGACCAGGTTTCAGGTTTCAGGTTTCGTATAACATAAATTAAGAATAGAGAAAAAAAATCAGCTATAGTTGGATAGGTTTGAATTTAAATTTTTAAGTAAATTTTTATTGATCATTAGATTTAGTTTTTACATATTTTTTTTATCAATTTATTCAATTGAAAAAATTTGTAACCACTTCCCTAATAGGGAAAAAAAGATTACAAGTTGGGCCTAATATTACAAATTTAACAATCCAAATTTAAAATGGATGGTAACGGGTTATAGTCATAGTCAAGTAAATCGGTCCAATTGAGGGATCAGCTATAAATATACACATACTATATTTTCTTTATTTTATTTAAACACTTGCGGTTTGGTTTGGTTTCATTTTGCGATATTGCTCTCTTCTTGGTTGTTAGGGTTTTATTTGTCTCCGCAGAACGAGAACTAGGGTTTGTGTGAGGCAGGAATGGGCAGGTATCGAAGCCGTAGTAGAAGCTATAGCCCTCGGCGTCGAAGCAGGACCCCACCGCCACCGCCACCGCTGCCGCGCGGTCGCAAGCGCTATGTCGACGACCGCTATGGTGACAGCAGGTCATACCGAGACCGCCGCTCACCTCTTCCTTCCGGTTTGCTCGTTCGCAATCTCCCCCTCGATGCCAGGTCCTTTCTTCTTCCTTTCTTAAGGCTCTTTTTGAACTCATTCATTACCTGACGTCATACCTCACATTTCATTGCTCTTTATGCACCAAATTTATGTATATCTATAATCCCTAATTTATAATGGTAATATGGAAATCTAATACCATATTTTGGTATACACATTGTTTGGCCTGATGCACTTTAATTGCTCTCTCTAATTTCACATATTTTGGGAGAATTGTAGATTGGATATCCTATAAATTAAATGATTTCTTTCGTGTACTTCCCACTGCGAAAAAGAGACTGAACCAATGGGATTTTTTGGGGTAATTTTTATATTATTTTATATGTAAACCGATATAGGAAGGAGAAAATGTTCGCGAGGTTATATATGCCGCTTTGTCAGGAAGTGTTGCAACACCCACATTTCAGTGCCTGAGCTCTCATTTTGACTCTTTGAACTTTCTTTCGGTGCTAGCGAACACGCATTCAATGACTATTTCACGACCCTCTTTTACAATTATCCAATTAAAGTTTGAATGTGAAGGGATTCAAGAAATTAAACTGAAGTTTTATTGTTTGTGTTGCAGGCCTGAGGATCTTAGGATCCCTTTTGAGCGCTATGGTCCTGTGAAGGATGTTTATCTACCCAAAAATTACTACACTGGGTATTTTTGTTTTACCATCAAAATAATATGCTTTTGCTAGGCTTGTTACACACTTGTTTAATACATTGCTTTCACAGGGTATGTTTGGATAAGCTTCTACATAAGTTCCTTCCACTAGGGGATAAATGAGAAAAATCTTTGAAATTAACTACTCCTTAAGATAAAATTGACTCGTGCACGAGTTAAATTTTACAAACTCTCGTGTAGTTTCTTTAATCTGTATTCTTAACTTGTGCCTAATCTAAATTTGCTCATGTAGAAGTCAAATCCATTTATTTTCTTCTTATTTTACTTCCCTGGAAGGGCTTATGGGAAACTCGTCCAATTAGATCCTTAAATATTATGCATTTTGTTTTCAGAACATTGAAATTTTATCGAATTGATTTTGTAGTGAACCGCGAGGCTTTGGATTTGTGAAATATCGATATGGTGAAGATGCAGCTGAGGCAAAACAACATCTTAATCATACTATCATTGGTGGACGCGAAATAAGAATTGTTTTTGCTGAGGAAAACAGGAAAACTCCTCAAGAAATGCGTGTTAGTTCTCGAGGAAGGTGTGACTACAGTTTGACTTGCTAATTTATCTCACTGTTGTAATTATGAATGCATCTTCAGTAAACTTCTTGTAATGTTTAACATTTCTTTTTGTGTTTCTGTTACAAGTTCTCGACATGGGGGTGGTAGAAGGAGAAATCGATCTAGATCCCCACAGCGCCGATATCGCTGTCAGTACATCTCTATTTTAGTTTCATAATGTGATAATTATCAAATTATATATTTTGTTTAACCTTTGTGCTTGAGCTCTTCCTTGTTTTTTTATGTTATTATTTCTCTTAATTTTGCAGCCTATTCTCGGTCTCCATCACCTGCTAGGGATGATTCAAGGTATGAGTTTTACAAAGTAACCGTCTAATTTTCATTTTAGTTTTTTTTTGAGCAAATGATAGTTTTGGGATATTTTTTTGCCTGAACTAATATCTAGTTTTCACTAAAATGATGGTGGTGCTACATTTTATGGTATTTAGGTACTGAAATATTATTAATAGGACTTCAGAAATACTTTCATTTCTAAGCTATGACTTGTGAATGTTTTCATTTGAGCTGCAATGTTATAGGTTTCTAATCACAGATGAATGATATATCAATTAGATATTTGATCGAACTATGGTCGAAGTTGGTCACCAGAGATTTAGATGGTGAAAGTGAATGTCTGTTTACTCATTAATGTTAATAGAAACCTCCGAAGAAGAGTTTGCTTGCTGATTTTTGACATTATTTTATACATTCTTGCTGCCTGAAACCGTTTCAGGTTTTGTGTAATTAACTGTCTTTAATATACACCCAAAATTTCTCTTTGATCTGGATTTGTTCTCTATTATAAACAGTTTTGGTGCCATGGCCTCTACTTTTATGTTGTTTACGCACCTCTACTTTTATGTTGTTTACGTTGCACAATGTAATGAAACTATTGTGTTATAGTTTAAGTAATTGATGTATTTCATTTGTTTTGGTGTTTATTTGCAAGTATCAATGCTGTCCTCAATCTTATTGAAATATCTTAATAGTACACTTACTGAGTTGGTTATTATGTTTGTTTACTAATTGAACAGTATGTCTAGGTGTTGTTTGTGTCTCTGTACTGATTGACATTCAAAGTAGCTAGTTGATTTATATTGATGTTGATAATTCTTCTACTTCCTCCAGCTAGAGTATAATTTCCAGGTTTACTTACAATTAGAACGGCTCCCAGTCATTTGACGTTAACAACACTCCTTTAATGTGTTTAAATGAATTGAATGATATCTGCTTATGGTCTTCTTTATGCAGATAATAAAGTGAAATGGAAGACTTTAAAGATGGATTAATAAAGATTAACGAGTAAAGAGGCTTAAAGAGATGCGCTACTTTGCTTATGTATCTATCAAAGTCTCCATAAGAAATATCGATACCAAATTTGCATAATTGTGCCAGTTGCATGGGCTTTCCCTACTTTGTGGTATTTGGTTTGTGCCTGAAGGAATGGTTAAAACGAGTACTCTTTTGATTCCCTTGTATAAATTTTCTGAGGAAGATTATATAGTTTAATATCTTGTTTTGCGTATACTATCCAGTTAAGAAAGAATATAAAGCTTATAGTTGGCCAAAGAAAATCACATCCTCAAAGAATGGAAGCCAAAGTTTATACCGGTAGATGTATGATGACATTGTGCAAGAAGGATAGTTGTGATTTTAGAAAGTTGGAACAAAGAGAGCTATGAAGTTACCAGATGCTGATCTTGCAGTACATCATAACTCTCAGTGTTTGGATCCAAGTGTTATATATTTGTCCAGAAACTATTGAAAGGTACAGGTAAAGGTCATATTTTGGCTAATTAGATTTTGAAGAGGAAGTATTATTTCTCTCATAAAACAAAATTTAATTTTGGTTTTCATTTGAATCTCAGTGCTGGGATCCAAGTGTCATATTTGTCTAGAAACTATTGGAGAGGTAGGTAGAGGTCATATTTTGGCTAAATTAGATTTTGTAGGGAAGTGAGTATTATTTCTATTGTGAAATAAAAATTGAAAGTATGGTTCGAGTGATTTTCTGATAAATTTTATGTATTCTGGTGTAGTTCCATATCTTCAGATCTCGATTGGTTTGTGAAATGTTTATGGTTGGTAATTATTTTTCATGTGGGGTATATGTAGTTGTATTCTTTTGGCCGCACTTATATTACCTATGATCTATAACTAAGATTCCACACTGATGTGTTGACTTGACATATAGGGATGACAGGGGTAGGGATGATTATTATTCTCCTGAGCGATCAAGATCTTATTCTAGGTCTCTCTCCCCTAGTGGTGGGAAGGACTACAAGAAGTCCCCTCGTCCCAGGGAGAATGGTCGAAGTCCTGATGACAAGAAGGGTCAGACGCCTAGCAGATCCCAGAGCCCTAGGGGTAATGATCGCAGTCCATCAAGGTCTCGTTCACGGTCATACAGGTATGAATTTGAAGAGTATTATTGATTGAATTTGACATAATTGCAAGTATAATCACTTTTAATTAAAATATGGTCGTTCAGTTTAATGCATTGAAGATTTTTTTTGAAAACGTAAAATTGTAGCAGGTCATATTTATATAAATAAGGCTCCGAGTTCTAAAGATGAATTTACCTTTAATTCATTCTTTTGATTTTAGAATCGAGCTCAGTTTAGAGATTTTAAGTGCTTTATCTTAAACATTGGAGACAACACCACATTACAGTTTTTGTGTGTAGTAAATGCATAATAACATTTGAGTTAACAAAATAACAAAGGCCACTACCTCCTTCCGAGGCTGAACACTTGTCATTCACTAGTTAAGTTTACTGATGGTATAATTAGTGTCTCGTGTCAGGATGTTTGCGAAGTTTTGTTTGAACAAACGATAACTTGTACAATGACTTGGATTTGTAATTTAATTATCGTTGAAATTCTAGTACAATGGTTGATTAGTTCTTTCTCTTTGTGCAGTCCACGCTGATTGGCCATCAATCGGATAGTTGAAGGTGGTCAATTCCGTCTTTCTGTGACCACATACTGTAGCTAAAAACTATGCCATTTTGAAAGATGCAAATGTAGCTTAGAAAAGACTGTGATGTGTTAATATTTAGGAGTCCGTTGGTGATAACTATCAGAAAGTAGTTTGGTTTGGTTTGTCGTTTTGGATGACTCGGATTAGACTTTGTCGTCAGTTTCAAAAATTTCGGACATTTGTTCATGAATCGTTTCTATATTTATAATATGTTTGGTTCATTTTTTTATTACTTAAAACTATTTGAAAGCTAAAAATTTGAAGTTTGTAGTTTTTGGCTTAAATTTTATATTAATTTTAAAGCTGTGTTTGGTTGAGGGAAAAAAAGTTGATTAAATTTACTAAATTGAAACTTTGTTGAGAAATCTATTTTCAGATTGTCGAGAACTTATAGTGTAGTGTTTTTTGTTTTATTTATTAAAATCGTCATAACACCTAAATTTGTAGAGAGTTTTGATTTGGGTTAACTGGACTGTGAGACTGAGTATAGACAAGCCATTTTGTGAGAATAAAGCGGTTGTGTATTTTTGTGACTTTATAATTGGAAAAACTGGTAGAAAGATGTTTGACTGTATCACTCTGAAGAAGGAAGAAGGATATGGTGTGGGTTAGGTTGTTATATGCCCATTCTCACTGAGCATTTTTAAATTTCTGACTGGTTATTAAACCGATTGATATATTATGTTGATCATTGGTCAAACGGTGGGTTCGTAGTTAAACTAAATAAATTGGTATATATACATAAAAAATATATAGTAAATTGTGTGTATTCACAAAATTGGACACAGCGATAAAGTTTTTCTAGTCCACAGTTCTCAGATCAAATCCATACTAGTGCACTTTTTCAATGGAGTCTCATTTTTTTTTTTGGGGTCTTTAGGTTGAAGTGTTAAACAATGATAATTGGCAAATTCAAATCAAAGTGATCTGTTCTTATCAACTCAAGATAGGACTACACCCACGCTATAAATTTTGCAAGCAAATAATCATTCCAAGTTTCGTACTCATTTAGGGAACAATTTTCTTCATCTTCCAGTGTAGGTTAAGGTACTCTACTTTTCATGGCATAATACCAATTTACGATGATAACGAATACGCACAAAGGATCCAAAAATAATTATTTGAACTAGTTTTGCCATGTCCTGTTCAACCCATAAGGTAGGTTAGGATGAGTCAACTTTCCTCTACTTCCTTTTTAAGATTTATTAGGAAATAGTGATTGTGTTAAGATTTTTGAAGCTAGTTTCACAATCAATTTGATTTAAAAATGGTTTAAGGCATAGATTTTTTTAGATTGATGTTTTATTTATTTTGTCTTATTTAGTTATGATAATTTATATTTAGTTATTGGAACATACTAAATACATCCACAATAGCAAAAAATAAAAGAAAAAAGGAACAATGAATATAAATGTTAAATTATAAATTTTACATTTCAAACACATGTATCACACTACTTTATTATTATTTATAGAACTGTTATAGTACTTAGTTAATAGTTTACTAACTATCTAACTAACATGTAATATTGACTCAGTTATCTACAACACTTTTTCTTAATTCATAGGAGTAATAAACCACAATCTCACCATCTCTCTAATCAACTTAAATTTGTTAACTTTGAGAGCCTTTGTTAAAATATTAGTAACTTGTTCATTGATTTGTGATATTTTAACTCCAATTTATTTTCTTAGTAAGTGAAATCTCATTTCAATATGTTTAATCCTTCTGTGAGGAATAGGATGTTTAGCCAAACTTATAAATGACTTGTTGTTTACTAGTATCTCCATAGATTCTTTTCTTTCAATTTTCATTTTTGTCATCAAGTTCTCAAGACACAAGTCTTGACAAGTTTCTATTGAGGTTGCAATGTATTCAACTTCACATCAAGATAATGTCACCACTAACTCCTTATTAGAACATAATGAAATAGGTGATCCACACACTATAAACACATAACTTCTATACTTTTTCCTGTCACTTTTATTACTACTCCAATTTGAATCACAATAATTAAATACTTCATAATTGTTTTTATTATGTTTTAAAATCAACAACCCATATCCTAAAGTGTCCTTAATATACCTCAATATTCTCTTAGTTACAAGCCAATGTGTCCTTAGTATACCTCAATATTCTCTTAGCTACAAGCCAATTAGAGAACCTTTGATGAACTATATACCTACTAATCAGCCTTATTCCATGAACTATGTTACTTCTATTGTTGCATAAAAATATTAGCGAACCAATAATTTTTTTATACAAGATTGCATCGGCTATCTTGTCACTTCCTTCCATCTCTAATTTTATACCACAACCATATATTGTTTGTACAAAACTACAATCTAGAATATGATTTTTTTTAATATTTTAATTGCACGCTTTTTTTGTGCATGAAAAATTCATCATTAGTAAATACAAATTTTATTCCAAAAAAAATAGGATAATAATACCAGATTGTCATCTCAAAATGCAACATAATTCTCCTTTTAAACTCCTCTATTTTACAATATTACTGTCAATAACTAATGAGTCATCTAATAACTAATAAGTCATCTATATAGACGCAAATCATCAAATCACTTATAATAACTCTCATATAAACTACATAGTCTATTGTACACTTGTTGCAACTCAACTGCAAAAGGAAACAATCTATTATTGTATTCCTTGTTCGAAGTGCAAGTTTTAGCTCATATAAAGCCTTCTTCAATTTATACACCTTATCTTCATGTCTTATCATTACAAAAGTCTATTTGCAACCATTTTTGTTTTATATTTTTATTTTTTTTAGTTGGTTTTACCCCCACTTTATAGACCCATTTAACTCTAGTAGGCCTTTGGTTTGAGTTAATTTTTCTCTATTTTCCTTAACTCCTCCTCCATTGTTACCTTCCATTTAGGCTCTGTATTGGACCAGAGCGCTCAGGGTTCAGTGATCGTTGGTCGGAGCTTAGCATCTGCCCAAGATAGGTCATCTCGGCTTTTGGGCCAAGTTGATGGGCTATGTGGTTGGGCTCAAGATATGTGTGTTAATTTTTTTTGTATACTTAACGTAACCCTTCGTGCGCAAGACCTAGGCGGTCAACAAGGGGTAGTAATGGACATAGTGGTGCGCTTAGTGTGTATGAGTCTAGTGCGAGTAAAACGTTTTCTCTAAACCGAAGCTCATGTGTCTTAGGGCACGATAAGTTAGGTTGCATGTATAGCGTAACACCACGCTGAGGGTGGCTACGTAAAATAGATTGGACCCTTGATGCTGGTACATGAGTTGGTACCCTGGTGGTTATTCTGTTATGATTCTATGAATTCTAAAGAGGAAAAGTTTTGTTCGGTTGCAGCACCAAGAGAGTGGGCCCTTGAACAAAATATTTTCTTTTCGAGTACGCTTTCAGTTGAGATGATATTCTCGTGATAGAAAGCTGTTACAAGAGGTAGGCTATAAAAGGGACCTGAGATCCCAGGTTAAAGGGATGCTGTTACTAAGAATGAAACTAGTTACTTATTGTTTCTTATAAAGCCCTGTATTGACTTGATCGTCAGAGTGCAATAAATAGGTAGGCCCCCCTCTATCTCAACGAAGCCGCGTTCCAACGTACCAAAGAAAAGAACAAATTCCAGCAGAGATAGATGGAGCCAGAGCTTTTCTTCAGAGTCAATCGGAGAGCGGGTCAACCGGCAAGAACATCTGGCGCCCACTGTGGGACCCGCAGTTGTGCTCAAGCTTTTAGGTGTGATGAGGAATACGAGGCAAGATCCGGCAGGACCAGAAGGGAGTGACAACCCCACCATACAACAACTCTTGGAGACCGGTAGTGCCCTTCAAGAGACAGTGGCGACATCCAGGGTTGACCAGGAGAGGCTTATGTGGGAGGTTCGAGCTGAACAGGTACTTAGGCAAGACCATTTCAGGGCAGAGCTAGATGCGTCACAAGCAAGCAACGAGGAGCTACGCAAAGCCAACGAGGAATTGCATAGGGACCTACAACGGTTGGGAGAGCGCTCCACAGGAGAGCGAAGTCCAACCATCCAAGCAAGGGCTCGCCCCATGCCCTTTTCACATGCAATCATGAACGATGTTGTACCTACTAGTTTCATGATGCCTAAGATTTTTTTTACAGGTACAGAAGACCCGGAAGCCCATCTCACAACATTTAACGCCCAGATGATGATATCGGGAGGAATAGATGCTATGCATTGCAAGATGTTCATGGGCATGTTCACAGGCACATCGCTACAGTGGTTCATTGGCCTCCCAAATGGCCACATCACCTCTTTCAATCAGTTTTCTGCATTGTTCAGGGAATAGTTCATCGTCAACCGAGCTCAACTGCCTGTCCCTTTTGACCTTTTCGGGGTGAAACAGAGGCAGAGAAAACCTTTGAAAGATTTCGTGAATAGGTTTGGGGCATTCGTGGTAAAACTCCAGACCCAGGACAAGGCTTTAATGGTCCATGCTTTCGGGCAGGGGATCATGTTAGGGCCAGTGACTCATTGATCAGGAACTGGGCAAGGACCTTCAGGGAGATCCGACGACGAGTTGTTGCCCACATCGTCGCGGAAGAAGCTGTAACAGTAAAGCGCGGGAGCACGCACACAGGGTAGGCCAAACCCAGAGAAGGCGGTTGAGCCCAACCAATGAGAGTGCATGAAGTTGTGACCGAGAAGAGGTGAGACACCTGGCGAGCACCTTATGCGTCGAGAAAGAACCAGTCTAGGTCAAAAGCAAAGGACGACTTGCCTTTCTGACCCAAGTTCAGAATGACTTACAAGGAGCTGCTGGCTTCGCCAGGTATGACAGACAAGTTGAGGTTCCCCCCGAAATCTGATAAGAATTTGGGGTCACACAAGGAGATCTGGTGTGATTTCCACAAGGCCTTCGGGCATGATGTGGAGCATTGTATAGCCCTCGACTACCAGTTAGCAAGACTGGTAAAGGATGGGTTCTTGAAGGAATATTTAGAAGGGAGCCAGGAAGGATCGAAGGAGGAGCTACCATCAGGGGACCAAATGCACGAGGTGCCTGTCCATGGCGAGATTAATACCATCTCAGGAGGATTTTCAAGAGGATGGTGCACCGCCTCTAAACGTAAGAAGTACGCAAGGGAGGTGATGACGGTAGAGGCGCGAGAGCCTGATCAGTCGGCTGAGCCCTACCTCTACTTTACCAAAGCTGATTTGAGAGACGTAGTCCTACACAAGGACGACCCAGTGGTGATCTCGGTCGTGACTGTGGGAAGAAGAGTACACAGGGTCCTCATCGATTAGGGGAGCTCGGGCGACGTGATGTTTTGGGTGACTTTCAACAACTTGCAGTTGTCACCCGACCAACTGAGACAATACAATGGTTGCCTGTTCGGTTTAGATGGGGACCAGGTGGAAGAAAGGGGACATGTGGAGTTGAGGACGACTTTCTCAGATGGCACCTCATCTCGCACAATCAGTATTAGGTATTTAGTTGTTAATGCAACTTCGGCTTATAACATGATTTTGGGCAGACCTGCCTTAAACAGGTTAGGCGCGGTAGCCTCAACGAGGCACATGAAGATGAAGTTGCCCTCCCTTGAGGGAAGGGTAATCATTATCAAGTCTGACCAGAAGGCGGCGATGAAGTGTTATGAGAACAACCTGAAGAACAAAAGAGGAATATGTGTGGTCGTCGCCCAACCACAGGGACGTGAAGGGACCAGCCGTGTAGAAATCTCCAGCGAGAGGCGACCTGAGCCTGCAAGTGAGGTTCAGGAGAAAGAGATTGAAGGAAAGAAATTCAAACTCGGCACTTCACTGTGCTAGGAGATTCAAGATCAGGTCACCGGGGTAATAACGAGACACTTAAACGATTTTGCATGGTTTGCCTCTGACATGGCCGACATCGACCCTGACTTCTTGTGCCACCGAATCATGATGAACACGAAGGTCAGACCCATGATACAAAGGAGAAGGAAATTCAATGATGAGAGATGCCTGGTCATCTGGGAAGAAACCTAGAAACTTCTAAGTGCTGGCCACATAAGGGAAATCCAATACCTTGAGTGGTTAGAGAACGTAGTGTTGGTCAAGAAGGCCAATGGGAAATGGAGAATGTGTGTCGACTTCACAGATCTGAACAAGGCTTGTCCCAAGGATTCATATTTGCTGCCTAACATTGACGCCTTGGTGGACAACGCTTCGGGTTGCCGACTTCTTAGTTTTTTAGACGCATTCTCGGGGTACAACGAGATATGCTTGCCCCCTGCGATTAGAGCAAGATTGCGTTCATGATGGAGCTCTCCAGTTACTATTACAAGGTCATGCCCTTTGGGCTGTAGAACGCTGGCGCAACCTACCAAAGACTGATGGATAGGATTCTCGCCCCTATGATTGGGAAAAATGTGCAGGCATACGTTGACGACATGGTCGTCACCTCAGAAGAGAGAGACCAACATGTTGCTGATTTGGAGGACTTATTTTCCACAATAGCTAAATGTGACCTAAAGTTTAACCCAAAAAAATGTGTATTCAAGATAAAGGTAAGGAAGTTCTTGGGGTTCATGCTCACTGAATGGGGGATAAAAGCAAATCCCGATAAGTGCGTGGCGATCATAGGGATGAGGAACCCTACCACTGTAAAGGAAGTACAACAGTTAACTGGGCGAATGACCGCCCTATCCTGGTTCTTATCAGCAGGAGGAGATAAGGGGTATCTTTATTTCTAGTGTTTGAAGAAGAACAACCGCTTCGTGTGGTCTTGCGAATGTGAAGAGGTGTTCTCAAACTGAAGGAGTACTTGGCTAGCCCGCCTGTCCTTTGTAAGTTGCTGCCAGGTACTCCTCTTCGTGTCTACTTTGCAGTTACAGATCGAGCGATCAACTCGTTCATCGTACAGGAACAAGATCATGTTCAGAAGTCCATATACTTCGTGAGCAAGGTGTTGTAAGGGCTCGAGGTACGCTATTAGGCCATCGAGAAGGAAACCTTGGCAATTGTATTCGTAGCTCGGTGACTCCGTCACTATTTCCAGAGCTTCACAGTGATTGTCCTGACCGACCTTCCCATTCGTAAGGTCCTCCAGAAACCTGACGTAGCAGGTTAGATGGTACGCTCGGTAGTCGAACTGTCCGAGTTTGACGTACAGTACGAACCTAGGGGGGCTATCAAGGGCCAGGTTTATGCTGACTTTGTGGTGAAGCTCTCCTCAAAAGTCCCTCAGGTAGACAGTGGATATTTCCAGTGGGTTCTCTCCGTGGATGGATCTTTTAACCAACAAGGTAGCGGAGCTGGTATAATCCTAGAGGGACCAAATAGATTGCTGATCGAGTAGGCCCTTAGATTCGCTTTTAAAGCCAACAACAACCAGGCTGAGTACGAAGCGCTGGTAGCTGGAATGTTGTTAGCCAAAGAATTGGGAGCTCGAAGTTTATTGGTAAATAATAATTCATTGTTAGTGACTGGGCAAGTCACAAGTGAGTACCAGGCCAAGAATCCGCAAATGCCTCGTACTTAAGGTATGCCACACTCTTAAGGGAGACTTTTCCCGCGTTTGAATTAGTGCATATCTCGAGGGAAAAAAATGCTCGAGCAGACTTGCTGGCCAAACTCGCCAGCTCAAGCAAGGGAGGTCGCCAGAGGTCAGTCATCCAAGAGACTCTGAAGTCACCTAGAACCACTGCAGGTTGTGTGGAAGAGGTCCAACACGTGGGGGCTTTGGAGGTTGGAAGAAGAGGGCATCGATCGTTGACACAAGAAACGCTAAAGGTGCACAAGGTAAGTGCTTATGGCTTGTCGGGAGAGGAATCGTTGGACGTCTGTCAGGTCGACATGGTGAAACTTGGATGACACCATATCAGTGTACCTTCCTGATGGCATGCTCTCGGCAAAGCCTGTGGAGGCTAAGGTAATCAAGAAGAACTTAGGCAGGTATATCCTGGTAGACCAAAAACTGTTCAGACATGGCTACACTCATCCTATCCTCACCTGCATCAACGGGGATTAGTGTACGCGCATCATGGCAGAGCTCCATGAAGGCCTCTGTGGAAGTCGTGTCGGGGACGGGCTTTCTCCCTGAAGGCTGTTCGAGCGGTGTACTATTGGCCGACCATGAGGGAAGACTGCATGAAGTATGCACAATGATGCGAGGAATGTCAGAAGCATGCTGATTGGCATCATGCACCCCCAGAGGATTTGCGATCCATACACAACTCCTGGCCTTTCCACAGCTTGGACCCATTCCCACTAGTGATTTGTTAGATGAAGTATCTGGTGGTGACCATTGAGTATTTCACCAGGTGTATAGAAGCTGAACCAGCTGCGCAGATAACTGCCTACAGGGTTCAACACTTTGTGTGGAAAAATATTGTTTGTCGTTTTGGGATCCCAAAACGTTTAGTGTCTGACAACGACACCTAGTTTGCGAGTCAGTAGCTGTGCAAGTTGTGCGCAGAGCTCGACATCAAGCAGGTGTTTGCCTTGGTAGAGCATCCTTAAACGAACGAACAGGTCGAGTCCACCAACAAAATCTTGCTCAGAGGCTTGAAGAGGAGGTTGGAGAAGGCTAAGGGGACTGGGCAGAATAAGTACCTCGAATCTTGTGGGCCTACCACACCACTACACAATCCACCACGAAGGAAATGCCCTTCAGTTTGGTATATGGATCAGACGTCATGATCCCTATGGAGATCCAGGAGAGCTTGTCGCGATTCCAGAACTTTGTGATAGAAGAGTCTAACGAAGGGAGGAAGGTGAACTTAGACCTACTCGACAAGGTGCGGGAGCAAGCACGCGTCAAAGCTGAAGCCTTGAAGAGAAGGGTGGAGCAGAAGCAAAAGTCCAAGCTCAGACCTTGGCAGTTCCAAATTGCCGACCTGATGATGCGAAAGGCTCACCCTTACTAGTTGGAGAATAAGCTGTCTCCCAAGTGGACTGGCCCATTCTGCGTGGTAAAGGCACTCGGAAACGGAGGATACAGGCTCGAGACTCTAGAGGGTGGAACTATACCCCGAACATGGAATGGGGCAAACCTTAAGTTTTATTTCAGTTAATATATCTTTGTCGATCTTTATGAACAATTTGAATAACTAAGGGGACACTCTTTTTCCCTTACGGGGTTTTTTAATGAGGTCACCCAATGAAAAATTATTCTTGAAAGATGATTTGCCAAAATACTCTGTTAACGCACAATAGGGCGACTTGACCGATAATATATTTGAGTAAGCACAGTGTGTGTATGATTGACAATTAAACAAGGCCACCTATTCCTCTAGTAAGATTCTGGGGCCTAGGTGACTTGACGAGCATGCTATTCAGATGGGGAAACCTTTTCTCAGTAAGATTCTGAGTTTGGGTACCCTGAATGGACTCAAAATTATTTAACCGAGGGCCGGTAAGACAACCTACCCCGGTATTGAAGAGTAGACTTGGTGTGTAAGCCAACACCCAAGTCAGATACTCCAAGTAATAAAAATTACTTAAGAGTAGACTTGGTGTGTAAGCCAACACTCAAGTCAGATACTCCAAGTAATGAAAATTACTTAAGAGTAGACTTAGTGTGTAAGCCAACACTCAATCAGATACTCCAAGTAATGAAAATCGTTAAAGAGTAGACTTGATGTGTGAGCCAACACCCAAGTCAGATACTCTAAGCCACTAAAATCCATTCAAGGGCAAACTTGGCATAGTGATTGGCTCCAAGTCAGATGCTCAAGTTACCCCTAGCCTTGGGGAAGGATGTGTGAAGAAAGCGAATAAACTTTCCAAGTGCATAAGTCCTACGCGACCAAGTCGAAAAACCTAATCCCTTGCTCATGTAGCTAATCAACGCTCGAGAAAGTGAGACATCCTTTACGGCCAGAAGGTATGGGTCGTCCATGAGATAGCTCCGCCAAAAGGACTATGATTTACCATGCTGAATCAATGTATCACATTGATAAGGTGGTCGGTTATATTAGCATCAGTTGATTAAGTTACAATAGTCATGTTTACTAAAGCATGCATTGTTGATACACTAGTCGAGGTGTGACAAAGATAAACGAGTTAAATAAATAAAGGTACTAATACATACAAAGGTTTAAGAAGTTGTTAAAAGAGCTGCAAAAGGCAGTTGAGTACAAGAAGACTCAAGACTCTACTCCTCCTCATCCATTGGTCGCCCATCTACCACAGTCTTTCCCAAACCAAGTTGGGAGAAATTTATTTCAGGGTAGATTCCTGAAGCTTGGGCGACGACATCCTCAAAACCTGGCAGGTATGAGTTGGCAGCATCGTCAGTAAGAGCCTCCTTGACCTTCTTCAGCTTTTCATCCTTTCGGACCAGCTCTTCGCCCCTCTTGGCCAACTCTTCCTTCAACCTTTCCACCTCGGTCTGGAGCTCCACGTTCTTGTTAGATAATTCCAAGACCTCCTTGGACTTTGCAGTCAAGAGAGCCTTGGCTTCTTGCTGCGACCTCTGAAGCTCCTCATGAAGCTTAACTGTTTCTTGTTGGAGCCCACTAACTTGCTGTGAGAGCTCAGCAACCTTGTGGGATTCATAAGAGCATTTTATTCACAAATTTGGTGTTAATTGCAGATTTCTAGGGAGGATTGAATATTTAGAGTAAAGGAGAATAATTAGAGCCAAAAAGAGAAAGCTGGAAGGTCCCAGAATGGAAAAAGATGCAAAGAAAGATTGGGCCTTTTTTATGTTTTATCATTTAGCCCATTAACGCGACACAAGAAGCAACCTAACCCTAGAAAACTAGGATAAATAGAGGGCTAGAGGCTTAACCCTAGTGTGCCAGATTGATAGCAAAATACCATAAAGTGAATTGTAACCCAATTGGGAGAATGGAAGATGCTAGAAGTATGCGTGGCTAATTCTACCCTTTGGGATTGAGAGTAATCTGCTCAAACTCTTATGTATTGAGGTGATATCTTATATATTAATATTCAGTTCTTGATAGATTATTGGTATTGTTGTTATATTTTTAATTTTCCGTGACAAATTGAGAATCTTAAATCTTGTTGGGAGGTATTTTTAGGGTTTGGAACTAAACAAGAATACTTAACATATTTGAGTGCTAGGGATAGACTTGAAATGTTAATTGCCATTAACGTCTGAACTTCGTTCTAAGTTGTTCTTATAATTATGCGAGGGATCGATAGTTAGGGAACATTCTTAAGGATTTTATATGCGAGGAATCAATATAAATGATTTTTATACGGGCATCAATTTCAATCAAAGAACTTAATATTGACATGCTAATCAAAATACATAAGAGTGAGAAAGATGAAACCTAATCCCTATTTTTCCAACTTGAAGCAACCAATTCTTTGTCTGTTTTCTTATTGATCAGTGCCAACACAATTAGTTCAAAACTCTTTTTATTGTTCTGTTTTTATATTTAGCGATCATTGTACTCGATAATTCACTGTTCCTTGTGGGATCGATATCCGTCTTTAGGGACAATTATTACTTCTGACAAACGCGATGCACTTGCCATAAAAAGTCATCACCTTTCCACCCCCTTAGTTTAAAGATGGCCAGGCAGTTCATAGCCAAGGCCTGCCCCAGTTGCCTCACTGCTTGCTCCACCAGCCGGTCTTCCTCCAAGCTCTCCAGTTTTTCTTTGGTCTTGGCAGATAGCAGGATCTTCTCGAGGAAGGAAGGGGCATCCAAGGTAGGATCCCACAATCCTCCCACTGGCGCACTTACACCCGCACTCTCCTGCACCACTACGTCGTTAGAAGGAGGGGGACTGGGTGGAGGAGCTTGAGGAGAAGGTGCGCGACCATCTGAAGCAGAGTGTTCAGCAGGCTCAGTGGCAGACTTTCGCCTCCTCTTGAAGACAGACCCATAGAAGGTTTCTTCATCATAAGAGGGGACAACCTCAACAACAACCTTAAGCTTCAAGTCTTTCGTAGGGGAAGCTTGGGCAGTTGTCTTCATCTTTTTGGCCTTAGCCACCAACTCCTTCTTGTTAAGCATACCCAACATGCTGTCTGCATGAAAAATAGGGGAAATTTAGTAAACAGATATACCAGTTAGCACCAACAAGAGTAAAGGAGGAAGAGATACCAATATAGTCTTTAAGTCCCATAGGGGAGAACTCTTGGCTTATGAGGGTGGTTGTGTCAAAAACCACCTTTAAGCTGAAGAAGAAGAGGCACACCTCTCGCTCCTATTGGGGCATGTCCTCCAAGCATCTGACACCTTGGAATCTCGGTTTCTCAGTCCAATACAAGGGGAACCCACCTATAAGAGTTGGGTCCCTCTTATTACAGCGGATTTTTAGGAATTTGCTCTTGAATCCCTTGTAAGATTGGTGTGAAGAGTGACAACAAGGCTTTCCTAGCCACCCCGTTGAAGGACACACACAGTTGGCGACCTAGGCGTTTGGCCTCAAAGAAATGCAAGAAAACCTCTACTGATGGAAGATGGCTGAAGTGGGTGCAAAGAATGGAAAAACCCCGAACAAACGCCCAACTATTTGGATGTAGCTGGGCAGGGGCAACATTAATTTCGGTGATGAGTGCTTTCTCTAAATTATACAGGGGTAGACGAAGGAGAACTTTTTTGAAAATAGTGGTGTAGAAATAACAGAAAGGACCATCTGGGTCCAAGGATTCATCGCAGCAGATCGGCTCATCCTCCCTACAGGGCACTAGCTTAAGGCCTCTATCGTTCTCCCTACCAAAGATACACTTTTTTGGACGCTCGCGTGTGCGCTCACGATGGAGTGTGGTGAAACGTCCACTCAGAAACGCTTTGTGCGTCGCGTTGCATGCACCACTACCTACAAGACACATAAGCCACCAAGGGCGAGCAAGTAGCCTTTTCGCTGAAGCAAGCTCTGCTAGAGCCTAGGGGCTTGTGTACTGGACCAGAGCGCTCAGAGCTTAGTGCTCGCTGGTCGGAGCTCAGCATCTGCCCCAGACAGGTCAGCTCGGCTTTTGGGCCAAGTTGATGGCCCATGTGGTTGAGCTCAAGATATGTGTCTTAAATAGTTTTTGTATACATAACCTAACCCTTCGCGTGCAAGACCTAGGCGGTCAACAAGGGGTGGTAATGGACCTAGGGGTGGACTTAGTTTGTATGGGTCTAATGCGAGTAACACGTTTTCTCTAAACCTAAGCCCATGTGTGTTAAGGCACGATAATTTAGGTTGCATGTATAGCGTAACACCACGCTGAGGGTGGCTATGTAAAACAGACTGGACCCCTGATGCCGGTACATGAGTTGATATCCTGGTGGTTATTTTGTTATGATTCTATGCACTCTAGAGAGGAAAAGTTTTGTTCGGTTGCAACACCAAGAGAGTGGGCCCTTGAACTAAATATTTTCTTGTTGAATATGCTTTCAATTGAGATGATATTCTCGTGATAGAAAATTGTTACAAGAGGTAGGCTATAAAAGGAACTTGAGATCCCCTGTTAAAGGGATGCTGTTTCTAAGACTGAAACTAGTTACTTTTTGTTTCTTATAAAGCCCTGTACTGACTTGATCGTCGGAGTGCAATCAACAGGTAGTGATGGAGTTGTGCCTTCATCCGTTGCAATTTCTTTGGTGGAGTGGTGGAAGCTTCAATGGAGGAGAATGAGCAAGGATCTCACGTAGAGAGCTGAATTCCTTGAAGGTGTATGCTAGGTGTGGAGAGTGAGTGGTGAGGCCATCTCACTTGAAATAGGTGAAAAATGAAGACTAAAATGTCTATCCTAGGGAGGTAGGAGACAAAGAGCAAAATTGGCACAATTTTGGCAGCAATTCACTCTAGATTTAATCTTGCCATTTCATGAGCCAAGCACCTCCTTTTATAGCAATGGAGGGCTGGAATTTACAAAGCCAAATTCAAATAAAATGATTTTGAAATCGGCGCCTAAATGGAAGTGAGCACATGGAGCACATGAAGCATATTTAACATGTGATGGAAAGCATTTAGCACATGTATCATATGGAACATGTGGAAAGCGTGTACTTTTCTCCATGGCTTGATCATAACCGACCTTGGTTAGAATGAGGTGTTTTTAGAAATCCTAATTTAACCAAGGTTGGTTTTTTTAGGTGGCAAATTTCATCTATGGAAAAATTTCAAATGAAATTTCCTATTCTAATTTTGACAAGAAAATAAAATCTTCTCTGTACTATTTAAACTAGGATCTAGGCTTCTTCAAACATGTAGAGAAATGTTTCTTTGCCATCAGTAGCAGCATCCCAGTCCTCTTGTATCTTCTTTACCAAAGGATCTAGGCTTCTTCAAACATGTAGAGAAATGTTTCTTTGCCATCAGTAGCAACATCCCAGTCCTCTTGTATCTTCTTTACCAAAGACCTAGTTGTGGCCATGATCTTCTAGTTGCTGGGCTTGCACTTGGGCTTGTGCTTGGGCCTTTTCTAGTAGTTGTTTATGTTTTGATGAATTGGAGGTCTTCTTGAATATGTTTGTACATTCCTTCAACCTAGAGTTGTCCTCTTGATTGGGCCTACAAAAGTAAACAAAAGCCCAATTTAGACCTATATTTGCAATTAAATCAATAAACAACCTCTAAGTCTTCATCCTCCTTACTGTATGGTTATGTGAGGCTGAACGGTTTCCATCAGGTAGGGACCCCTTTGTCTCAATGAAGCCGCATTCCAATGTATCAAAGAAAAGAACAGATTCCAACAAGATAGACGGAGCCAGAGCTTGTCTTCGGAGTCAACCGATGAGTGGGTGAATCGGCAAGAACAGGCTCCTTAATAGCTTACTTAAAATATATTGCTTTGTCTTTGCCAACAAAGAAAAATGCACCATGTCTCATCTTCATTCACTGCATAGTCAATAATAGATGTAAAATTTCTAAAACTCTAAGGATGTTGTCAATGTCCTTGAGGTTTGTGGCTGAATCATACCTATTTCTACACAATCAAACGACACAGGTGGTTGATTTTAAACCATTCTACATAACTTTCATATTGCATTGCAAACTCAATTGGTACAAACACTTTATCACTTTTAATTGTAGTCTCACTAGCTCTAACTTTATTTTCATCAACAATAATATATATGCTCATCACTAACATTTTGTTAATAAGGTTGTATAATTTGTTTATACTTGTAGAATGATATCCTAAACACCATTTTCTCTCCCTTGTCATCCAACTTTTTTTTCTTCTTCATTAGGTACATGTATAAAGTGAAGAGAACCAATAAATGACTTATTGCATGTTTTCTTCCTTACCATGTTTCTCCTGAAGTTACATCATGTAGGCTCTTAGTTGAACTTTTGTTCAAAATATAGGCAACAATATATACAACTTTTCTCCAAAATTGTTTGGTATATTCATTCCTTTAAGTATACATCTTGTTATATGATGGAACCCTGAGAGATAGAGCCACCACTGAGCTAGCCCAACTTTCTAGAAGGATAACTAGGAGCATGACACAAGACCCAAGGCTAGGTCAGGATCAATCAATAGCTAGTACATCAGATCCTATCATTCCTCAGAGGATTACCAAGAGCAAAGCCCACATGATTGGAGTTAAACACCAACTAGTTTCTTTGTTTTTAATTTCAGTAAGTTAGGGTGAACTTAGCATAAAGTGCCTGGAGTCAAGCCCAACTCTTCCTAGCTTTTAGAAGAACCTTGGACCACCCCCTATAGTCACATTTTACCCTAGATTCTGGAAGGAATGACCTAGCTTGGGTGACACACTAGGCTTGACATAGTTTCTAGAAGGTCTATCCTAGGCCGCCCCTCTCTCTCCCTCTCTTGCCCTCTAAGGCACTCTTCCCTATAAATAGGGTGCCTTACCTCATATTTTCACTTGATTTTGAATATTGAAGAGAAACTCTGCTTGGGTGATTAGTGAGCTTTGTCTCCTAAAGGTTTTTAGATCTTACCTTGTGAGTGTAGTGCACTTCAAGTGGCAGCTCTTCACCACTCATCTTGGAGTCTTCCACCACTCCAAGTGGCGTGACCACACCTCCTTCACCATAAGCTTCTCTTACTCTTTCTCTTTTCCTTCTTCATTTGCGTTGCTTCTTTCCATTTCATGTCCTTAAATATTATTTTTCCATTTGATCATATTTTGCCATTTCTATCTTAAATTGTTTTAAATTTTGCACCTCATAATCATCACCGTATAATTGTGCTTTCTCTTTTGCTCTCTAGAAGAGAACCTTCACACTTACTTAACCATTCATGTCTTGTGGCAATCTTTTTTGAGCTTATCACCATAATTGTTAATTAAAAAAAAAATCCTAAACACGAGTGCAATTCTAAAATCTACACACATCATTATGTTCCTGAACATTCTATTTTTTCTTTCAACTTTTTCATCATGTCGAGGAGTATATAGAGGAGTAAGATGGTAGAGCACCCAATCACACCCAACCACACAATAAGGAGGATGAAGACCTAGAGGTTGTTTATGGATTTATTTGCACATACGAGTCTAATTGGGATTTTGTTTAGTTTTGTAGGCCCAATCAAGAGGACAAATTTAGGGTGAAGGAATGTACAAACATATCCAAGAGGACCTCCAAGTCATCAAAACATAAATTAGAACTTTGGTCAGAAGACCACAAGAAGATTGAGTTTCTGCTGACTAATCAACATTATTTTTAGGCCAAGCTTTAGCTTAAATAAATTGTATAAAGTTGTTTAGGATTTCATGGGCCATTTATTGGACCTAGTAGCATAAAATAATTGGACCAAATCTTTGGGCAAAGTAGCATAGGTTTTTGGGATTGTATTTGGGCCAATAGTAAGTTAGGGTTAAAAGTAACTAGTTAGGGTAACAATTGGACTTCTTTGAGTCCAATGTAACCCTAAAATGTCTAAGGTATATTGGAGGACGAAAATTACCTTGGCATGAAGCACATGGACGTCCACAAGGCAACCTAGGAGTGGAAAGGATTTGGCATGGAAGGTGTGAGCTAAACATGGAAAGCATGACTCCACATGACACCTTCTCATTGAAGAGTTTTATTTTGAATTTTCAAATTTTGGCTCCAAAATGTTCAGCCATCTCTCCTATAAATTGAGGTGCTTGGCTCTTGAATTGGAAAGATCAATATATGAGTGAATTACTGCCCATGTTTGCAAGCTTTCTCACTCCCTTGTCTAGACCTCTCTAGGATAGACACCTTGATCTTCTTCTTCACCTTTTCAAGTGGTATGGCCTAACCAATCACTTACCCTACTCTTCATGCACCTTCAAGGAAACCATAACTCCATTGGAGCCATCCTTGTTCCATCTCCTTCATCAAGCTTCCGCCAACTCCAATAAAAATCTAAGGAATTTCAATCGATTATGAAGGCAACACCATCAAATTTCATGAATTATACTTTTCTTATCACTATAGTAATGAAATTCATTTAAGTAGTATTCGCCAACCCCATCTATTTTAAGAACTTTGATGGATTGCCTACATTCCTTCTCCACCATTGTCTTGAACCTTCTAAAACCTCAAATGCTTCACTTTTTTATTTTAATGAAATAAACTAACATCTATCTTGTAGACCCATCAACAAAGGAAATGAAATTGTGATATTTAATTTTCTCTTGTTGTCACAAACTTTCATCACATTGTACTTCATATTCATGGCATAATCTTTCTCCAATAATTTTCGAAGACTTAATAAGTTGGTGTTCATTTGTGCTACATAAAGAACATATGTTATAAATGATTGTTTTCAATCTTTTCTTTGAATTAAAACTTTGCCCATCCCTTTCGCTGTAGTAGTGCTAGTGTACCAACCAGTCCTTGGACATCGTTGACTGCTAGTAATGATGGGCCATGTAAGCTACGTCCCACGAGCGGCATGGGCCAGTGTCTCGCGAGCGACGACGAGCCAAGGTGCCGAAGAATGGAACAGACGTCCATCACTAGGATGTGTTGATGTGTCCTTGACAATAGAGTGAGGGCGACGTGACATCGGTCATCGGTGACTCAAACAGCAGAGCTGGGCCACGAGAGGTGGATCCCAGAGAACACACCAGTTATCAGAAGGGAGAAGCCTAGATCACGAGGGGTCCATGCGTGTGGTGTGAATAGCACATTCAGGCGTAGCACAAGTAAAGAACCACCGGAAGAGCTAGGGCCCATGAGGGTTACGTTCGAGAGGTAGGCTGCATGCATGGCACGTGAACAGCTAGGGTACTCCCAGGACGAATGGCCCCAGAGATCAGGTGCACGAGTATGTACCTAGGTGGCCATCCCGTTAGAGGTTGCACTCCAGTAAGGGAGTCTTACGCTTGCCCTAAGAGTGGGCGATAGCGGCGCTAAGGCATACCTTCAGAAACCTTAAATGCGGGTGACGAAAACAACGAAAACCCTAAAGTATATAAAGGGTAGTAACAAACCTAACAAGGTACACAACATTTACGCGATACACACACAGTTTACACAGAGCTTTTACGAGCTAAGAGTTTTGGTGTTTCCTAGCCCCAGTATTGACTTGAGCGTCAGAGTGCAAACGACCTCTAGGGCGCCCGCTTATCTTTGCAGGTTCAGGTGTTTGATCGAAGGAAAGCACGAACGAAGGCAGAGAGAATTGGGCGTGTGATCGTCATTAGACGTACAAAGGCAATTGAGTCAACTGACAGGAACATTTGGCGCCCACCGTGGTGCACGATCTAAAACTTCTTCCCATTCACAAGAACAGAGCGAAGATCCATCAAGATGAGAAACACAAGGCAAGGATCCGTTGCACCAAATGGAGGCGAGAGCCTCACCCTGCAACAGATCATGGAAACGATATGCGCCTTCCAAGAAACGGTGGCGACATCAAGACTAGCTCAAGAACGCATCCAGATTGATTTGGCTGCGTCGCAAGCGAGAAATGAAGAACTGCACAGAACTAATGAGGAGTTGCGCAAGAATTTGCAGAATCAGGCACGGGAACGAGAGGTGGAAGAGCAAGAACCTGCCACGCCACCCAGGGTTTTCCCAATGCCATATTCGCAACCGATCATGGACGCCGTGATACAAGCCACGTTCGTGCGTCTTAAAGCACCTTCACAGGTGTAGAGGACCCAGAGGCTCATCACGACCTTCCACACACAGATGATGCTGGTTGGGGGCTTTGACGCAGTGCATTGCAAGCTGTTCATGAGCACATTGGCGGGAACGATGCTAGATTGGTTCATCAGCCTCCCTGATGGGCACGTGACATCGTTCGCGCAGTTCATAGCCAATCGGGCTCCCCCACCGGTCTCTTACGATCATTTTGACGTAAGGCAGTATCAGGGAGAGTCTCTGAAGGAGTTCCTCAATCGTTTTGGGGCACAAGTGGTGAAGCTGAACACAAAGGATGAGACTATGATGGTGCACGCTTTCAGGAAGGGAATCGTGCCGAGACCCTTTAGCGAGTCGCTCATTAGGAACCGCCCCAAGACTTTCGACGAGATTAGGCATCGAGCGTTGGCCCATATTGTCACGGAAGGAGAAGTCAACAAGAAGCGCACCTGCGTTGTCCCCACACGCCCGCGAGGGCCAGGTCGACCTCAGCCAATGAGGGTACATGAGGCAACGACGGAAAAGAGGGCCCAGCGAAACAGCAGCCTTACGAGCCCAAGAAGCCCCAAACTAGGGGGCGCACAAGGGAGAATATGCCATAAAGGCACAACTTCCTAGTGGAATTGAAGGAGATGATCACTGTCTCCAACATAACAAAGAGATTTAAGATGCCCGCAAAGACTGACAAGAGGTTGGGGCCTAACAAGAACGCTTGGTGCGAGTTTCACCAAGCGTTTGGCCACCCCATACGCATCTGTTTGGTGCTCGGAAACCAGTTAGACGATCTGGTGAAGAATGGTTTCCTAAAGGACTTCTTGATGGAGTCACAGGGAGCCTAGACCTTGACATCGCCAAGAGGGGACCAGGGGCATGAAATGCCCGTTCATGGCAAGATTCACACCATTTCGGGGGGTTCTCAGGTGGAGGGTGCATCGCTTCTCAGTGAAAGAAATATGCATGAGCGGTGATGACGGTAGAGGCGAAGAGGCAGATCAGGCCTTTGACGTCGACCTTGTCTTCACCAAGGCCAACCTTCGAGATGTCGTCCCACACGACAATGACCCAGTGGTGATCTTAGTAGTGACGTAGGGAGAAAGGTACACCGTGTATTGGTGGACCGGGGAAGCTCGACCGATGTGATGTTCTGGTCAACTTTCAACAAGCTGCAGTTGTCTCCTGATCAACTGAGGCCCTACATTGGCTGTTTGTATGGTTTTGCGGGAGACCAGGTGGAGGTGCGTGGGCACCTAGAGCTGAAAACCACCTTGACAGATGGTGTCGCTTCCCGCATAGAGAACATCAGGTACCTTGTGGTTAACGCCCCCTCAGCTTATAACATACTGTTGGGTAGACCCGCACTGAATAGGTTGAGGGCAGTGGCGTCGACGAGGCACATGAAGATGAAGTTGCCCGACTTGGGAGGAACGGTGATCGCCATCAAGTCAGATCAGAAGGAGGCTAAAAGATGCTATGAGAATAGCCTCAAGACAAAGAGAAAGGTGTTCACAGTCACTACCCGGGAACCAAGTGAAGAAGGGGTCGCCCGGGCAGAGATCGCCCGTGCAAAGATTGCCCAGGAGAGGAGACCCGAACCAGTAGGAGACGTCTTGGAGTGGGAGATCGGAGGCAGGATGTTCAAACTTGGCAAATCACTAGGCCAAGGGACACATGACCAGATTGCCAAGGTCATAGCGCGACACCTGGATGCCTTTGCATGGTCCGCCGCGGACATGCCTAACATAGACCCTAACTTCCTATGCTATTGCCTCACAATGGACCCCCAAGTCCGACCTGTCCGTCAGAGAAGAAGAAAATTCAACAAGGAGAGGCGACAGGTCATCAAAGAAGAGACGAAGAAGCTGCTGAGTGCCGACCACATATGGGAGATTCAGTACCACGAGTGGTTGACAAACGTGGTCCTGGTGAAGAAGGCCAACGGGAAGTGGTGGATGTGTGTGGACTTCACGGACCTTAACAAGGCATGCCCAAAGGACTCTTATCCTCTTCCAAGCATTGACGCCTTGGTGGATAGTGCCTCGGGTTGCAGATTGCTCAGCTTCCTGGATGCTTTTTCTGGGTATAACTAGATTAAGATGCATCTTAGGGACGAATGCAAGACGACGTTCATGACAAAGTTGTCTTGCTACTGTTACAGAGTGATGCCCTTTGGGCTGAAAAATGCAGGTGCGACCTACTAGAGGCTGATGGACAGAGTTCTCGCGTCCATAATAGGGCGCAATCTACAAGCCTATGTGGATGACATGGTGGTGACCTCACAGGTGAAGGATCAGCATGTCGTTGATTTAGAAGAGTTATTTACAACAATAGCTAAGTATAGACTGAAGTTGAACCCCGAGATGTATGTACTCGGGGTGGAAGCGGGTAAGTTCATGGGTTTTCTACTCACCGAGAGTGGGATGGAGGCGAACCCCGAGAAGTGCACTTCAATCCTTGCAATGAGGAGCCCGATCTCAGTGAAGGAGGTGCAACAGTTAACATAGCAGATGACCGCTCTGTCTAGATTTGTATCAACTGGAGGAGACAAAGGTCACCCTTATTTCCAGTGTCTAAGGAGGAAAAACAGGTTCATCTGGACCAGGGAGTGCAAGGAGGCATTCCTCAAGCTGAAGGAGTACCTGACCAGTCCCCAGTGTTGTGCAAGCCAACTCTGGGTACTCCGCTTCGCCTGTACTTCACTGTAACGGAGCGGGCGATCAGTTAGGTCCTTGTGCAGGAACAGGACTAAGTGCAGAAGCCAATATACTTTGTGAGCAAAGTATTGCAAGGGCCTGAGGTGAGATACCAGACCCTAGAGAAGGCAACCCTGACAGTAGTGTTCTCGGCAAGGAGACTTCGCCACTACTTCCAGAGTTTTACTGTAGTGGTGATGACAGATCTGCCTATTCGCAAAGTCCTACAGAAGCCGGACGTGGCGCGAAGAATGGTACGTTGAGCAGTGGAACTATTAGAGTTTGATGTCCAGTACGAGCCCAGAGGCTCTATCAAAGGCCAAGTCTACGCAAATTTTATGGTAGAGCTCTCCTTGGCAGATGCACACCAAGAGGAAGCCAACTTCCGATGGGTGCTCTCTGTAGATGGGTCCTCTAACCAGCAAGGCAGCGGAGCCGGCGTCATCTTGGAGGGACCAAACGGGCTATTGATGGAGCAGGCCCTACGGTTCGCCTTCGAGGCCAACAACAACCAAGCGGAGTATAAAGCCCTGATTGCTGGCATGCTATTAGCCAAGGAGATGGGTGCACAGAAATTGCTAGCGAAGAGTGACTCTCTACTAGTCACGGGTCAGGTAAAAGTAGAATACCAGACCAAAGACCCTCAGATGGCCACATACCTCAGTTACGTGCAAGTTCTGAAGGGGTGGTTTGCGGTGTTCGAGCTTGTGCATGTCCCTAGGGAGCAGAATGTCCGAGCTGACTTGCTAGCTAAGCTCGCCAGTTCAAGCAAGGGGGGCAAACAGAGGACCGCCATACAGGAAACCCTGAAGACACCTTGAACCCTCACAATAGATAATCTGGTGGGGGTCCATCAGGTCAGCACGTCGAAAGGGGAGACGAAGAGTCATCAGTCACTAACTCAGGAGACACTGAAAACTCCCAGGATAAGCACATATCCAGTTCTTGGGGAGTAAGGATTGCAGGTTTGCCTGGTCGAAGGAGGAGAAACTTGGATGACGCCCTACAAGCGCTACCTGGATGATGGGATACTCCCATTGGAACCCATAGAGGCCAAAAAAATAAAGAAATATTCTTCCAAGTACACTCTCATCGACGGAGAGTTGTTCAAACACGGGTTCACCCACCCAATCTTGGTATGTGAGTGGCGACCAATGCGCAGGAATAATGGCAGAACTCCACAAAGGGATATGCGGCAGTCATATCAATGGTCGATCTCTAGCATTGAAGGCCATTCGTGCGAGATACTATTGGCCAACCATAAGGGAAGACTGTACGAGGTACGAACAACAGTGCAAGCAATGTCAGCAACACGCTGACTGGCACAAGGTGCCACCGGAAGAGCTCAAGTCGATTTACAGCCCTTGGCCATTCCATACTTGGGGAATCGATATACTGGGACCCTTCCCTTTGGTAATACGATAGATGAAGTACCTCGTGGTCGCCATAGAGTACTTCATGAAGTGGATAGAGGCTGAGCCAGTGGCACAGATCACGACCCACAAGATTCAGCACTTCGTGTGGAAGAATATAGTCTACCGCTTTGGGGTACCGAAGTGTTTGGTGTCTGATAATGGCACCCAGTTTGCAAGCCAACAACTGGGAAAACTATGCACAAAAGTTGGAATAAAGGAGGTGTTCGCATCAGTCGAGCACCCTCAGACGAATGGGCAGGTCGAGTCTGCCAACTGAGTCCTGCTCAGGGGTCTGAAGAGAAGACTTGAGAAGGCCAAAGGGACTTGGGAAGAAGAGGTCCCTAGAATCGTGTGGGTTTAACACACCACTCCCCAGTCCACCACCAGAGAAACACCCTTCAACTTGGTGTATGGGTCGGACGCGATGATTCCCATAGAGATCCAGGAGAACTCACCACGCTTCCAGAACTTCGTGGCTGAAGAGTCCAACGAAGAGAGAAAGGTGAACCTGGACCTACTGGATGAAGTCAGGGAGGAAGCAAGAATTAAAGTTGAAGCCTTGAAGAGAAGGGTGGAGTACAAGTATAGCTCCAAGATGAAGCCTCGCCAGTTCCAGGTCACCGACCTGGTGATGCGAAAGGCCCACCCATACCAGTTAGAGAACAAGATGTCCCCCGAGTGGACTGATCCTTTAAGAGTTACAGAGGCCCTTGGGAATGGGGCGTACAGACTTGAGACGCTGGAGGGAGGCGCGATTCCTCGTACATGGAATGCGACCAACCTCAAGTTTTACTTCAGTTGAACTTTAGCATTGTACATAGTTCTTAGGGGACACTCTTTTTCCCTTCCAAGGGTTTTTAACGAGGTCACCCAATAATTTTCAATTGAAGTATATTCTCTAATATTTTGTACAATGCAGTTACGAACCGTTCATTTGGGTTAGAAGTCTCGAGAGCGGGAAAGGTAGGTTCGCAGAGAACACCTCCCCCTCGAGTGAGAACGCTGAGGCTGAACAAGTATGGTTCGCCAGTGAAATTCTCCTTCGCCTTTGAACGAAGACGAGGTCAGTACGAACCGTTCACTTGGGTTAGAAGTCTCGAGAGCGGGAAAGGTAGGTTCGTAGAGAACACCTCCCCCTCAAGTGAGAACGTCGAGGCTGGACATGTATGGTTCGCCAGTGAAATCCTCCTTTGCCTTTGAGCGAAGACGAGGTCAGTTATGAATTGTTCACTTAGGTTAGAAGTTGCTAGAGCGGAAAAGGTAGGTTTGCAGAGAACACCTCCCCTTCGAGTGAGAACCCTAAGAACGAACAAGTATGGTTCATCAGTGAAACCCTCCTTCGCCTTTAAGCGAAAATGAGGTCAGATAAGAGTTGTTCCCTTGGGTTAGAGGTCTCGAAAGCATGAAAGGTAGGTTTGCAGAGAACACCTCCCCCTCGAGTGAGAACGCCAAGGCTGAACAACGCAGTTCACAGTTAAATCCTCCCTTGACTTTATACAGCAAGGGCGAGGTCATTTCAGAACCTTCCCCATGGGTTAGAGGTCTCAAGGGTGGGCAGGATGGTTCGTAGAGAATGCCTCCCTCCCCCTTTGAGTGAGAACACCAGAGGAAAGAAGTAAGGTTCGCCAGTTAAATCCTCCCCTAACTTTATATAGCAAGGACGAGGTCAGTTACGAGTTTCTCCTTGGGCTAGAAGTCTCGAGATTGGGCAGGACGATTCGCAGAGAACGCCTCCCTCTCTCGAGTGAGAGCGCCGTAATGGAGACAATATGATCCAGAGGGTGAACTCTCCCCAAACCCATTATGGACAGATAGGGGATAGACACAGACTTCTCCTTGGACTAGAAGACTCGAAACGGGATAGCATGGAGTGTGCCTCCCTCTTGAGCGAGAACGCCAAGGCGAGGACAACACGGTTCACCAGCATCATCAGCGAAACATCTCTTTACTCAGTGAAGTAGGGGCAAAGTAAGTCAGTGGGTCTCTCAAAGCAGTTTTGGAGAGTGACTAGAAAGAGTCCCCTCTCCTTTGCGTTACGGAGGTGAGGTAAGTTAAAGGTTCGTGTGCACACTACCGCTACCTTAAGCCATAGTGAAGAGAGTAAGGCAGGGCGGGGGTGGATAGACGTGCTACCTAGAGTATGAATGATCATCAGAAGTGTTGTTGGCAGAAGTTAGTGCGAGCGACGACAGTTAACGATCAAGACGAAGAAAGCACGCTAAAGCAAGATAAAGGCGTAGAAACTAACAAGCCAAGATTGAGAAAGCAGTTAAAGTTGCATTCATAAATATAAAGTAGATTGTTCATCAGTAGGCCAAATACAAATTAAGAAGGAGGGGCCCTAGGCACAACCTGCCCATCTACTACCCGGTTTGACGTTGCGAAGGGTGAGGTGTCCATCTCAGGATGCACGCAGGCAACCTGAGCAAGGGCATCCTTGAACCCTGCTGCATAGGCGTCAACGGCATCTTCGATGAGCTCCGCCTCGGTCTTCTTGAAGGTTTAAGCTTGTTGGGCAAGTTCACCCTCCACCCGACCAAGTTGCACCTCTTGGTTGGTGGCCCTCTCTTCAAGCTTAGCCATCTTTGCCTTGGTTTCCTTCGCCTCTTCCTCTAGCTCGATCACCCTGATGCGAAGGGGCAGGATCTTTGCCTTCAGCTAGATAGCCTTTTGACCCTTATCAAAGAGCTGCCTCGTGGTATGTTTTTCTGATTGGTGCAGGCTGCTCAGCTCTTGGGTCAGGGCGGTTTCACGAATGGCAAAGACCTGAGCCTGCTGGGCCAACTCCTCCTTCATCCTCTGCTCCGCCAGGGCCAACTCTTCTTTCATCTTAGCCTTCAATAAGGCAAGTTCCTCCTTCCCTCTCGCTTCTGCTTGGGTCGTGAGGACGCTTGAGTTGATGAGGAAGTCGCCGAGGCCGTGACCCATACGCTTCCTCAGTGCGTCTTCGTCCAAAGCCTCTGCCGCCCTTTTCTCTTAGAAGCTCTTGAGGGTGTATTGGAAGACAGCGGGCAGCTCAGGAGTAGGTGGCACTTGGTCGTCTCTGGGTGCGCTCTCCCCACCACCTTCAAGCACGATGAGGGTGCAAGGAGAGGAGGCACTGGGAGGATTATCCCTATACAATGGAGGGCGACCATCAGTGGTAGATTGTGAGGTCGCCACAGCGGCCACCCTTCGCTTTTTAAAGACGATGCCCTCCCAGTGTCCTCGTCATCGTCCGAATCAATTGCCACCGCGCCTTTTTTCTTCTCAAGGGGGGTTAGCGTGGGCGAGGCTTGGGCGGTGGCGAGGGGAACAACAACAATAGGAGCAACGACGGCTGACCCACTAGCGCCACCAAGTGCACCTTGACGACGGGCAAGCACATCAGCCAGCCTAGCCCTCTTTTCTTCGTTGAGCACCATACCTGCACAAGATAAGCATAAGAAGACAATCCTATGCAAGGTGCAACCAAACCAGAAACACAATAATAACAGTACAAAACGTGTAATGTGTACATTAAGCAAGCGAGTGTAAAGCAAGGTGGAGAGAAAGTGGAAAAAAACCAATATAGCCCTTGAGGTCCGAGGGACTATACTAGTTCTTGATCAGCTGGGCAGTGTTGAACATTGCTCCCAAGCTCGTAAGGACTTGGCATAGTTCACGATCGGAGGGAGCTAACTCCTCGAGGCCCCTGGGTTTCCTAAACTTCAACTTCTCTACCCAGTAAAGGGGGAATCCGTCCAGAAGAGTAGGGTCGTGATCGGTGCAGCATACCTTGAAGAACTTCCATTTGAAGCCCTTGTAAGACTATTGTAATAGGGTAAGCAGGACTCTCCCCGCCACCCCGTTGAAGCTTACCCAAAGCTTCTTCTCGGGACTCTTCGCCTCGAAGAAATGGAGGAAAACGTCCACAGAAGGAGGATGCCCAAAGTGGTTACACAAAATGGAGAAGACCCTTACGAAGGCAGAGCTTTTGAGGTGCAGCTGGGCAGGGGCCACGTTGATCTTCGTCAGAAGCGCCCGCTCGAAGGGCGAAAACGGCAAGCGGAGTTTGATACGCTTGAAGACGGTGGCGTAAAGGAAGAAAAAGGGTTCCCGTAGTTGGTGCAATCATCGACACACATGGGCTCACCCGTCGCGCAGGGCCTAACGGATACGTATGCATCACATTCTCTCCCGAACACGCGACTCATACAAGCGGCCTCGTCCTCCCTATGCTTTATCAAATCTCCACTTTGACTGCTTGACTGACTTAGTGGGCATTAACCTCTGTACCTTTGACGGTTTTGGTCATGGTTATGTAACCGATTTGATGGTTTGGGTGCTCAATAAAGGCATGAGTATATGCATCGTGAC
>Ga0123341_1000148_pt1 | contig 33184 bp, 35 predicted proteins | sample Turbeapinknodule_FD_89959 | JGI IMG/M metagenome (GOLD analysis project Ga0123341, IMG submission 89959) | Root nodule microbial communities of legume samples collected from Mexico - Turtle bean Mexico pink nodule | ecosystem: Host-associated > Plants > Roots > Nodule | place: Mexico: Nepantla...
GAACGCGGTCTTTACATCAAGTTGAGCTAGCTCCAAATTCAACTGTGCTACCAAGGCCAACAAAATTTGAATGGAGGAATGTTTAACAACTGGAGAAAATACCTCATTATAATCAATTCCCTCTCTCTAAGCAAAACCTTTAGCAACCAACCTAGCCTTGTAGCGAACATCTTCTTTAGTAGGAAAACTTTCTTTGCAAATACCCATTTGCACCCAATTGCTTTCTTACCTTTTGGTAATTGTGCCAGCTTCCATGTCTTGTTCTTCTTCAAAGACTGCATCTCCTCTTCCATCGTACCTACCCAATTACCACTCTCTGAACTCAGAATGGCTTCTGGATAAGTGGATGGAATGTCATCAACAATTGGAAGTGCATAGGCAACCATATCCATGAAACGAGCAGGCTTCTAAATATCTCGTATCTGTCTTCTATCTGCAATTGGCATTGATTGTTGTTGAGGTCCTTGGGTAGGAACCTCTTCCTCATCTGACTCTTCTTCTGCCATAAGAGAGTTACTAGTGGTGTTTCGTGCTGAGATCACCACTGACTGCTCAAACTCCACCTGCTGCGGAGTACTATTAGCTCCTTCTGGATTTACCTTCTTTAACATGGCAGATTCATCAAAGGTAACATCCCTGCTGATAATCGTCTTCTTTGCCTCTAGACACCACAAATGGTATCCCTTCACTCCAAGACTAAAGCCCATGAAAAGAGCCTTATTTGCCTGTGAATCCAACTTTGATCCAATCACATGGTAATATGCAATAAAACCAAAAACGTGCAAAGAATCATAATCAGTTGCAGGTTTTCTAGACCATATCTCTAACGGGGTTTTTCCATCTATTGCAGATGATGGCAAACGATTGACGAGATGTTAAGCGTATGTCACAACCTCAACCCAAAACTTTTTGCCTAACTCAGCATTTGATAACATATAACGAAATTTCTCCACAAATGTCTTGTTCATATGCTTTGACACCCCATTCTGCTGTGGTGTTTTTCTAATAGTGAAGTCCCGAACTATGTCACAATCTTGGCATACCTTCAAGAACGGATCACTTTTGTATTCTCATCCATTGTCTGTTCGGAGAACCTTGATCTTCCTTCCTGTCTGGTTTTCAACTTGAGCTTTCTAGTTGAGGAAAATTCCAAGCACATCATCTTTGTTCTTCATGGTAAACACCTAAACTCTCCTGAAAAAATCATCAACAAAAGTGACAAAATAATGCCTACCTCCGATTGATGGAGTCTTGGTAGGTCCCCAGACATCTGAATGCACATAATCTAGAATACCCTTGATATTGTGAATTGCAGTGCCAAACTTCACTCTTCGTTGTTTTCCCATAACAAAATGCTCACTAAATTCAAGTTTGCAAGCCTTCGTACCTTTCAACAATCCCTGCTTGGCATGAATTTGCAAGGAATTCTCTCCAACATGTCTCAACCTTATATGTCACAGCTTCGTTGCCTTGACATCCTTCTTAAGGCTAGAAATTGTTGTCGTTACTTTCCCTACCATTTTACTACCTTGGTAGTAATACAAATTGTTCTTCCTCACGCCTTTCATCATCACCAATGCTTCTGAAGTTGCTTTAAGAACTCCATCTCGCATGATCACAACTAGGCCTTTAGATTCTAAAGCCCCCGATGAGATGAGATTCTTCTTCAACTTTGACACGTAACGCACATCCCACAAAATTCTGGTCGATCCATCATGATTCCGCAACTTTATTGAACCTATCCCGACTGTCTTACATGAATTATCATTACCCATGTAAACAACCCCGCCATCGAGTTCCTGAAATTCAAAGAACCATTTTCGAATGGGACACATATGATAGGTACAACTTGAATCCAATATCCACTCATCTGGATGCGATGATGCTGAAGGTGAAACAATCAAAGAGATATCTGATTCCACATCACTTTTGAATTCTGCAACATTTGCATCTTGCAGAGCCTTCCCGTTCTTCTGCAGTTTTGGACAGTCTTTCTTCCAGTGTCCTTTCTCATGACAGAAAGCACATTCATCTTTGGCAATGACTCGACCTTTAGACTTAGACCTCCCTCTTCTCCCCTTTGTCTGGCTTTGCTGACGACCGTTTGCCATCAATGCTTCTTCTGATGTCGTTTATTTGGTTTTCATCTTATCATGCTTTCTCAATTCATGACTATATAAAGCAGAACAAACAACATCTAATGACACATTATCCTTCCCGTGAAGGAGCGTAGTCTCCAAATGTTCAAATTCATTAGGAAGAGATGATAACAACATCAAAGCCAAATCCTCATCCTCAAACTTCACATATAAATTCAACAGGTCTGCTTCTAATTGATTAAGCATAGTGATGTGTGCATTCATAGTAGTACCTTGTTGGTAGTCAAATCGGAACAATCTTTTCTTCATTAGGAGCTTGTTCTGACCACTCTTCTTTAGAAACTTGTCCTCCAATGCCTTCCACAGTTTGTGTGCAGAAGTTTCGTTTTTTTACAGCATACTTCTGCTCTGTGGACAGGCATGATCGAATAGTTCTGCATGCCAACAGGTTGATGATGCTCCAGTCTTTCTCCTCTACCTCTTTTGGTTTCTCTTCTTCAATAGCAATATCAAGACCGTGCTGAAAAAGAGAGTCCAAGACCTCTCCTTGCCACATGCCAAAATGTTCAGTTCCATCAAATATTTCCAATAACAAAGTGGACACCGGGAACCTTGACCATGATAACGAGGAGCCTAACACTCTGGATTCATCCTTCGCTTCTTCTTCTTGATTTGCCATTACAAACTCAAAATATAGTATTCAATATTACAAACAATTTCAAACAACCCAAGGGCGAACCTTTGGCTCTGATACCACTTGTTGGGAAATCGGGTAATTTCCCCACTAAAACAACACAACTAGTGAAATGAACTAGTACAAAACAAATGAACCAAACAAAACACTAACAAAGTTACCCGACAAATAATATTGAACAATATACTACTACTGAAAAGAAAACAACATAATACCAATAAATAGAGCAGAACAATAAAAGAGATAAAGAGGAAAGAACACACCCGAGAATTTTTATTGGAGTTCGGCCAATTTAGCCTAATCTCCTAGTTGAAATAACCCGCTTTACTATTAAGGGAGAAAATATTACAATTGAGATATTCTATAGTGAACGAGGAGAGGTTAATTTATAACCCTCTGACCTCCTTCCCAAACAATGAACTCACCGATGTGAGACTTGGGATTAAGCCAAATTCAACAAAATAAACGAGTAATTATTTTTCATACACTAATTCATAAAAAAAATTATTAAAATTTAATTATATAAAGAAATTTGATATTTTTTTTTCTTATAAAACAATTAATTTTATGAAAATCATCTAATTACAAAATTATTGCCCAACAGATAGAAGAAGAAACATCATGGAAGAAAAATATACATTTGAATAGTATAATATTAAAAACTATCTTCTTAATTTTGTAATATTTATATAGGTGTATTTTTTTCTTGTATTTTTTTTAAGATTTTGTAGAGGTATAAGTGTGTTTCCATTATGTGTTAATTTATTTATAAATTAGTCAACGAATCCTATAAGACATGACCTAGTTCAGCCAAGACATGAAGATCGAAAATATACAATATGGAAGTCCCACACAACTTGGAAAGCCTAAAATAAGCAAAATTGGGTTTAACATGAAAATAATCTTCTCCTAATTTTTAAGTAAAATCCTTCTAGAAGATGGAATTAGTCCGAATTTTTCTTGAAACTTGGTTGAAGTTAAAGAAGATATCTAGTTAATAGATAATAAATTATTTATTTATATCTTAACATTAATCAAGACAAAAGATTTAATATAAAAAATCATACTTATTTTCAATAATACTGTTCTTCCAAATTTTTCTAACATTTTTAATTGCTTGATACACTCAGGATAAAAATTAAAACATTTTATGTACAGTAATACGCTATTATCGAATATTAAGATGGTATAAAATTATTTATTTTATTACACGTTTTTAAGGGAATTGCGAAGGAAAATCTTACTTCTTTTTTTTAAAAAATAAAACATGTTCAAACTACTATAGTATTAGTCATGGGTCATGCAAATTTTTCATTGAATCTTACATTTTCAAAATTTGTTATAAACTAGAGAAAATAAGTTATTCATTAATTATGCAAAAAAAAAAAAAATCGAATCATCTTTTTTGTTTTTTACAATAATTATTTAAACTTACATTAATAGTAATTTTTAATTGATTATCATGTTTAAATTATTTTATAGTTATTAAACTCTGCAAAGTATGGGCGTGTACTATTTTAAAACACCATAAACTAACTCCAAAACTTACTATTTTGAAATTACCCGTAAAACATATTTTACAAAATTACTATGTAAAAATTAAATTAAATTTATGGAGTTTTATAATAACTACATCTTACCAATTTGCGACATAAATGAATTATTACATAGAACTATCTTTTCATTATTACTTTAAAAAGATAAATTGTTGAGAAAATTCTTACTAATTAAACCTAAATTTTAATTTAGGATGTGAAATTTGTTTGTTTCCGGTGTGGGAAGCAACTGATATCACTGTACTACACCATTCTCATTTTGTATATTCTCTCCCCTTTCTTCTATCTCCCTCTTCTCTTCTGTCCCTTTCATTTTCTCTCTCTACAAAGATCCCAATGGCGACTCTCCCCGTCGTAAATTTTCCGATCTTCACGGTGGTCAGGGTGGTCGGCGTCGCCGTCACCGTTCTTCTCCTCACATGGGCCCTCCATTTTCGGGGTGGCCTCGCTCTCGTCTCTGACAACAAAGATCTCATCTTTAACGTATCTTTCCCTCTTCACTGCCTTCTCTTTTCGATTTCGGGTGATGGGTATACGTGGTTTGCTCAACAATTTCGTTTTTCTGTTATGGGGAATTTGATTTTGAACGAGAAACTGAAGGGTCGAGTGGTTTTCAGTGTTTGATCATGAATTGTGTTGTCTTGATGACTTTTTTTTTGTCAATTTGTTTTAGGTCCATGTTTGTTTGATTTTTAGCTTTGTTGTCTTGGCTTGGTTTTTCCAATGTAGGTCCATCCAGTGCTGATGGTGATTGGGCTTATTCTAATCAATGGTGAAGGTAAATGTTCCTTTTGTTTTTAACTTTTCTTACGTATGTCACTGGTACATCATTTTAGGCATATTAGCATCTCTGAAACTTTTTGTGGTCACTGATCATATTTCAGTTGCATTGAAGAGTTGTTGTTAGATCTTCGTATTAAAATCAAATTAAGGTGTCCTTGTATTTGTGTAATGCAACCATTGATATCCGAAAACTCATTTGTCCATTTACATATGGTGCTATTCATGATTGTTGATTCATTTCTTCACGATGATCCTGACGTGACGATGAAGTTGTGCTTTGGTGACTGGTTGGTCATGGGCTCGAATATGGAAACAGTCCTTTTGCATATCCTCTGTTCCAAATGAGGTTTTCTCACACATATTAAGGAGAATAATAAATATACCCCTCTTTGAAACAATTTTACTGAAATAGTCTCGGATTTTTCACAATAGATGCATTGTTTTGAATAAGAAAGAGAGGGTAATTGATTTGTGGACAAATTAGGAAGAAATTGGAATATGAAAACATTAGTCAACATGAAAAAAGAAAATTTACATAGCAAAAACTGTAGTCATTGTATGGAGAATAGTGAGGAGTCTTATGACACCATGGTACACTAGTTCGGTTGTTGTTGATTGATTCACAATGTTTTTCTATGGTTAGGGTGTCTTGGGAGGTCAAGCATTCTATGGTCTTTATTCTTGTTTGCATTCTGAGAAGCCGGAGTACTTGATATAACATGAGTACCATATGACATTTGATACAAGGATGCCAAAATCAATAAAAGTTTGAGATATAATATTGATATATTAAATGTGAACATAAATTTTGAAAAAATATTTTACATGGATACACAATATTTGTAGATGTTGATAATTTCTCATTAATACATAATTCTATCAGCAGATGACATCAGAATTTACAAAAGCAATACTTGTGATTATAATAACCAAGATCCAGGGTTAGATTTTTTTTTTCCAAAGCTTCCATATCAAAGTAAAACCTTTCCCTGTGAACAGTGAAGCCACATATTTTCCTAGTGCATGCTAGAATGTCACAAAAGCATCTAGGGGTCTTGGTTCTATATAATTGCCTACTATCTGCTATTGGTTTAAGGATACAGAGGGAAAAATAGAACTATATGTGATTGAAGTCTTATTCAATGTATTTGAGTTAGATCCAAAACATATTAGTCATTAAAATTGAAAGAAGCCAAAAAAGGAGGATATTCATTGTATACATATCTGTAAGTATTGTACATGTATTGGTATTGGATGAGTATACCGATACTCTGCCATTTTTGGAGTATATGTGCTTTGTCTGAATTATTATCATTTAATTGTAAGTTTCCATTTTGTAAGAAAATGTTTTTGGTCCTCTAAAGAAAACAAGCACAATACTTAAGTTCAAATAAGATTTGATGTTTGTTTTATCTCCATGTATGATTTCTGTCCTAATCTAATGTAGATCAATATCAATTATTTTCGTCTTAGGAATATAGTGTTTTCCACTTAGTTTACACAGTATATCTGATGATTAGTTATCCCCTATCATCATGATTACATTTGGTATCTAAATCCTTTGAACTAGTAGAGCCTCCTCTGACCAAAATGAAACAGGAAAGGCCAAATTAGAATTAAAACATTTGGTGTTTTATTCTGGTAGATTGTAAAAAACTGCAAACTTGAGCTGGCTAGTACCTTGAACATGCTCATAACAACCTTTTTGAAAATATAACTTCCCTAAGTCAAAGGAACTTGTTGTCTTAAATTCCATACAATGTTTCTTCTTACTATCCCTTGATTCTTTGTAAATACTTTCATGTTAGAACTACCTTCTTTTATTCACCAATTTGCAGGTATGCTTGCATACAAGACTCTATCTGGAACTAAAAGCTTCAAAAAATCAGTTCATTTAACGTTACAGTTTGTTGCTCTCATTTTGAGCTTGATCGGTATCTGGGCTGCTTGGAAGTTTCACATTGACAAGGGCATTGACAATTTCTACAGCCTCCATTCATGGTTAGGCCTTGCATGCTTTTTCCTGTTCTCCATCCAGGTATAATAGCTACACTTCATCTCACAAATTGTTCTAAACCTTGTTTAGGTAAACATCTCCATTAGTACCTATATTTAAGACGAAAATAAGAAAGAATAATTAAATAAACTTCCATAAATAAACTAAAATTAAGCTTATATGCGTAATTAAAATTAATTTTTTGGAAAAGCCATTTTCTTCTTCTTTTATAAGTGTTTATATAGAAATTTTGAGCCAATCAAAGTTTTTTATTTTTGTTTCGAACTTGGATTCTGTCATTTTCGTTGTATCTAATTATTTGCTACAATATTAATTAGTGGGCTGCTGGCTTTGCAACATTTTGGTACCCTGGAGGGTCAAGAAATAGAAGAGCAACCTTACTGCCATGGCATGTTTTCTTTGGTATTTATATCTATGCCTTGGCTATAGCCACAGCTGCTACAGGTATTTTGGAAAAAGCTACATTCCTTCAGGTGAACAATATCATATCACGCTATTCCAATGAGGCACTTCTGATCAATTCTTTAGGCATTTTGATAGTCATTTTAGGTGGCTTTGTGATTCTTGGACTTGTTACTCCAGTTTATGGTAAAGCTGATGTCATACGGGGAAACGAGTAACCCATATTGTAATCTATGTAATCCAAAATTGAGGAACATGGACATGGATATATGAAAAACTCATTGAACATGTATACAGATTTAATTTTCAATTTGATTTTTTACTTTGTCTATTGTCCTTCTATTCAAATTAGCTTTCGTGTTTCGTGCATATTAGTTATCAAAATTCAGGCAACTTTGAAATTGTTTAAAGATGTTGGCGTTTAATTATCAAATTTAACTTCTTCATATTCATGGTTTAACTTGAGAGTATTGATTAAATTGAAATAATTGTCTTAGTATATGTGTGCGATTAGTGATTTATGGTTAAGATAGATGCAGACAAGAAAAATATGGATGATTTATATAAAAATTAAAATTAGTTTGTATATAAAATTTTCTAAATTTTTTTATTTTTTAAGTTATAAAAAATTAATTATTTTTTTCTAAAAATGTTAAGAAAAAACTTATAAAAAAGTATTTTTTATAATATTATTTCCACTTGTTTCCACAACTTGTCACGTCTTTACTATGTTTATTGTTTTGACGTAAAATAATAGTCGTTTTTTTAGAGCGTATGAAAGTGGGAGAAAAGAATATGCATGATTTGCAATGTAAAATAGATGTCCATGTGATATGTACGTTGACACTCTTTAAACTAATACTAAAAGAATCAATTTTCATTAAGTAATGAAAAATTTAATATACTTTAGTTATATTTAATAAGGCCTATACCATATCATTTCACATTGACACCTAACATGTACATCTGAAATTACTATAATACCCTTAATGAAGTGGAAACTAGGTTACATTTAAGTGTATCCAACACTGGTAGCCAAGAATAGTGCGCATTCATTCTTATAGAGCAAGGGACGGAACTCATCCAAAATTCTTACACAGACCCAACCAATGCTCGTGCAGCGTTCTTGAGGCACTGCGGCGATGACAAAGAGTGGAGGCATAACGAGAAGGCACCGGAGAAGGAGATGCGTCGCATAACGATTAGTTTTCGTATTTTGTGTGTGTTCCAAATGTGTTTATTTGTAACTATGTTATGCGTTCTGGATGTGTATATCTAGTTTAGGTCCATATACTTATGTATGAAAGAATGTGTTGCTTGATTAGTTCTAGATATTAATATTCGTATGAGTAGTGGATGAGCAGATCCAGAATGTGTTTTTTGTAGTTCTGGATTTGGAAATTCGGAAGTAAATTTATGTGCGTTTTTTTTTTCTGCCCTCAATGATGTTCCTACTATCTCTGCCCTCAAAATTGGCCTTATAATATTAGTGATTAATTTAAATTTGTTACACATTCAGGACTAAATCAATTTTTTCATTCTTTACGAAATTAGCCATTACTTTTAGCTTTGTAGTTTTGGTTTAGTGCACTTAGCTATTTATGACTAAACAAGTGTTTTATTTGGTCTTCAATTTGGAACGATTAGTTCCTCAAATTACCCTTAATAACCTGCCTGTTTTTCGGGGGACCAATTTTATTTTTGATTTGATGGTATTTTGTGAATATTAAGATGGTGAGGACTAGAGGAGGAGGATCTTCTAATTTGGATTGTGTGCGACCAACTGCATCTGTGAGAAGAAGGCATGGTGGTCCTAGTACTTTAGTTCCAAATGAGGACTTTGAAGATTATATTGAAAAAGAAAAAGTTGAAATTGATGATGAAGGCTATCTAGAAGGGCAAGTGGATAAGTCATTACTGATGAATTATGAAGATCATGTGGCCAAACAGTTATGTGATGGTTTGGTAAGTAATGAACATTAATTGAGTGTGTTATAATTGAGTGTCATATGTATGTATGTATGTATTTATTGATGATATATCTTGATTATTTTAGGATCATGGCGAGCTGAAGGTCATTTCTCGTGGGAGAAAGATAAATAAGTTAGAAGCACCTCATGAGCGCATAGAGGTTGCAGTAGACATGTTTGACTTAGGTGGTTTGGTTCATGCTAGTTATGAGAATTTAGACCGAGGAATGCTTTTTGCTTTTGTTGAGAGGTGACATGCAGAGACAAACACATTTCATTTACCTATCAAGGAGATGACCATCGCTCTTGATGATGTGTCAAATTTGTTGCATTTGTTGATTCTCGACCAATTTTACATGCACTAGACCTTAGATGCAGATGCAGCGAATGATTTGTTGGTAGAATCCCTCCGTGTTGACCGTGGAGTTGCATCTGAAGAGACAAGACACTGCCAAGGAGCTCCTGTGCACCTTAGTTGGTTGCGAGATGTGTACGAGGTCACATGCTCAAGGAGGCAGTGGACTGTAGCTGCCAGAGCTTATTTACTTCACCTTGTTGGTTGTACTATATTTGCCAACAAGAGTGCTAATTTCGATTAGGGTGATATATCTTGGATTGTTTGTCGATCTGAAGCTGATTAGGGGATGTGCTTAGTCGATAGCTGCATTAACCCACATGTATGAGCAATTAGGAGATTGTAGTTATGCAAAGACTAGGCAACTAGTTGGTTATACGACATTATTGCAGGGTTGGATTTGTGAACATTTCCTGTCTATAGGATGAGACATATGCAACCCCATTATTCTAAAGACCAATCTCGGTGTAGGATGTATGAACCAGAGAAAGTTACTTCAATTGTTGTTGTCCGATTGCAGCTAGATACATTGACACCAGCTTGCATTTGGTTTTCCCCCATACGATGAGCACAGGGAAGAATGTTCATTTGAATGGATATCGATATTCTCTAGTTATTTGAGGCTTGGAAATTGGAGACAATCAGAACGTGTTCTCCTTCAGTATGGATATGTGCATATCATCCCTTAGCACCCATCTGTAGTTAGAGATGGCGGTCCCACTACAAATGAAATGAACCAGTGATGGTTACATTTTAAGGATTATGTCATATAGGATATGGACGTAGCACCTTATCCCGGCGCCTGCGTTCAATAGTACATGGAGTGGTTTCGATCGATATCACATTTATATGTCATTAACAAGGCGGAGGATGAGCGTCCTGTACTCATACCCTTAGAAGCACCAGCCCACAGACCAGTGGCAACTCATCCTTATGAGACACATCCTGAACATCCTACTCTGGTATGTATGAACCCTTAATAACATTTTCATTTATGTTAATTCTTTTCTAATATTATCACATTCATGCTTGCAGGGTATTTAACATAGAATTACACAATCATTGCAACCATTACTTAATCATGGTGATGTTGTATAGGACAACCGTATGTGGAAGGAATACAACCAACCATCATGTTAGCACGAGGAGCGACAAATGATAGAGTTATGTATGTTAGGAGACATTCATGTAGGAATGAATGATTATGTATTAGGACAATTGATTATGAAATATTTTTATCCATGAACGATGTTTTTGTCAGAACTTGAACTTTAAGTATGACTTAATTATCTTTCGACCTTATGAATATCTTTTAATGTTGATTTTAATTATATTATTTAAATTGATTTGGTTTAGTTGGTTTTAATTCATGACACCACAAAAAAAAAAAGCTCAGAATAATTGCTTCTCGATAACCATATCCGTAGTGAACACTGTCAATTTTGGATGTGGAAATCCATATGCAAGGCTATCAATTTTGAATATGGATATCCGGAGGCAACACTGTTAGTTTCAGATCTAAATATCCGCAGGCAACATTGTTAGTTCTGGATTTTGGCATCCGCAACTATATACGTGAGTTCTAGATTTTGCTATCCATAAATATATACGTTAGTTCTGGATATTAGCATCCGTAAGAGCATATATGCATTAGAAATGTATTCAAAGACATGTATTTAAAGAGGCTAAACATCCTAAAACATAAACATTAAGTATCTATTACAAATGTTAAAATTACAAATGTCGTCTAATGGACATTATTTGTGTATAAACTTGTATCCGGCTAGTGTAGTATGTTGACCAAGATTGGGTCGTTGGATAATGATGTGCTGCCCACATTATATCTGTAGGTGGAATTGGACAACCATCTTTCAGCTTCACCTATAAAAGTTATAAATATAAGTTACATAACTTTTAAGTTAGCAACATGACTTAGTTTTTATTCGATTTAGGGTATACTTGGACAAAAAAAAATTTGTGCACGTGCCAATTGTAATTATTTGGTGATGAGTCAAGTTACTTGGCGCTTGGGTTCTTAAAGCAAAAATAGTCGATGGTTATATCATGATAAAAAAAATGATGTTATACCGATTAGCAATAACGTATCCCATGTCCGGAATTGTCATCCACTTATTTGTTCTTGCCTGCAAGTACAAATGGCGAACGGAGTTAAATCAAGAAATGCAAAGTGCAAATGAAAGGGTGTTAGTGGTTGGTACCATTGACATGTGGTCAACTAGAAGTGACTTCTTCAAGTATCCATATCGTTCCTCACCACCAAACATTCAACATATTCTTGTCTCCATTCACTTAGTTCTTTTAACAAATTCATTCAAACAACAACTCATGACTCCTCTCCCATGCTCAATTCGACAACAACAAGATGGTACCCACAATGGCCATTAGCCTTAACGTCAACAACATCAAGAATGTATGGATGATACCCTACAGGGAACTGATCAAGCAAAATAATGGATTTTGCTGGTAGAATTTGTGGTATGTGTCCTTCACTAGATTTTTTACCCGAACAACTATCATGTTGTGAGTGTAAGAAATCCACATGTTCAAAATAAGAAGGGATTTGCTTAGTTGATCTCATGAATTTGGTATGATGAGCCATCTTTACAGCACCTTTTGTTTTGACATTATCATGTGGTACATAAATAGATATCTTCTATGGAAAGGTAATATCTTACAATTTAGTTTTGATGTTAATCTTACCTGCAATGTCCAACTTTTTAAAGCGCTTCGCGATCACCTTAAACTTTTTGTCAATTGACAACTCATATGAACATTGTTGAGTTGCAATATCTTTAAAGCTTAATCGAGTCCACGCACACGGAAGACCATGAGTACATGTAAGAGTACATCCACCACACCTATTTTTATCAAACCCCACAGATTTAACTCTAACAAGCTCTTCGACAATAAGGTTCAAAACATAGTTAGACACACAACCTAACATTTTTTGTATGTTGTAACTTTAAAACCAGTGTCCAACCGCATGCGAACTCTTTTGGAATGAAGCTTTGATTGCATTATGTTGTAAATTAATTATCTTGTTGATCGAATCCTAGCGGAAACATAAATCCCCCATGGAATTTTGAAGAATTCTCTTTAGGCTCCAATGTGCCACCTCAACCCTATTACTTGTTGTGTTTCCTAAGTCATCACCTTATCTGGCCATGCCTTCACAATTTTTTCTTTATGTGGACGTAACCATGTAGCCATAACATAATAAAAAAATATAGGCCATGGAGAACAGACAACATGAAAAGCATTAACACGATCTTCAAAGGCCTAAACAATATCACAATCTACAACAGATCCCCAAGCTTTCATTACTTGATCCCATGTCTCTTTTGGATGCACCAACATTTTACATTTTACTTTCACATTTTTATCAATGTGAAATCGACAGAGCAAATTATAAGCTTCAGGAAACACGATTTTGATTGCATTCATTAAGGGTATGAATCAACTCTAAAAAACAACACTTTTAAGTTTGTCAAGGGCTCACAAAAATTATTTTCCTTTTTCAGCTGCTAGTAAACAAAATGCAACGGAAAAAGTCAAACCAGTTGATGTAATCCCAACAACCTCAAGTAATGACCTCCTATACTTGTTCGTTTTGTACATATTATTCATCAATATGACATTATTAAACGAGTTCACTAGCTTTACTGAATCTGGGTGTGTCCAAAATATATCTTGCATGACATTTGACACCTCTTCACACCTACACCAATACACATACATGTCTCGCTCCAGTAACAACATGAACTGATGCATTTCTATTTTGTGTCCTTGTTTTGATCTTCGGTGAACACTCATTATATTATAAACTTGCTTTATCATCGTCACATTCTTCTCATTTCTCTCTTTCATGGTTAGTAAAATATTTCCTGGCTTCACTAAAGTATTAGTCATATCCTCAACCATGGCCTTTTTATGTGAGTTGATTTTTGGATTGCACATTTTATGGGTTACTCTTTTGTTTATGAGTTTTGAGATTAGCAATTATGGTGAGAAACCCCAAGAAGATTCCTACTGGACATGAACTTAACCAAGTGGTTAAGTAAGTGTTGGTTAAGTAAGTGTGAAGGTTCACTTCTAGGGAAAAAAGAGAAAATACAATTATATGGTGATTTAGATGATGATGGGCGAAAATGAAAAGCACATAAGAAAAAGAAAACAAAATGACATAAAGAATGGAGAAAAGTGGTGCAAAGAAAATGAAGGAAAAAGGTGAAGAGATGAAGAAAGCTAATGAAGATGAGAGGTTGTCATGCCACTTGGAGGATGGGATTCTCCAAGATGAGTGTGTAGAGCTGCCATTTGTTGTGTAAAGCACTCAAGATAAGACTAAAGGATAATAGGAGACTCGACTCACTAAACACCTTGACAGAGTTTCTTTACTTTCAAAATTCAATGTGTTTTCTTTTTCTTATGTGCTTTTCATTTCCGCCCGTCATCATCTAGATCACCATATAACTATGTTTTCTCTTTGTCTCTAGAAGTGAACCTTTACACTTACTTAACCACTTGGTTAAGTTCATGTCCAGTGGGAATCTTCTTCGGATTTCTCACCATAATTGTTAATCTCAAAATTCATAAACAAAAGAGTAAGCCATAAAATAGGCAATCCTAAAATCAACTCACATCAATTTTCCTCGACACTTAACCTTACAACATACGGATGACCCACTAATGTCTTTGCCAAATCATGATTGTGAGAACCATAAATTAATTAAATCATCCACCCTTGACCACCTTTGACTGGTTTGCCTCGCAATCTAAAAGCACATTCACACTTTTTACTTTCAGTTCAACTGATATATATGTCTTTTTTATATTGTATGTATTTACCTCCTCTCTCACAACCTAATAATACATACATCATCCTTCCTCGTTGTCCTGTCCATGTATCCGACCTTAATATAACAATAACAAATCCATAATTATAGCCAACACTTCTTGCCCACTCTAACAACTCATCTCGAATACAAAATACCTACAATAATATATGCCAAATTTTAAAATCATTCATAAACTACAATTCACACGCCTAATATTTACCTTACCTCATTTGTAGTAAATGTCTCACTACACTCATGTGCCCTTGTTCATTATCTAACGTGTTATAAGTTATTAACTGCTTCATATCAACATCATCTAATCCATCCCATACATCAATCTCGCCTGAAATTCCCATGTATGAATCCGTTGTATCCATTGACAATGCTGAAAAAAAATAACACATCAATTACCTTCCGGATATTAATATCCGTAAGCCTAAAAATAAATCTTTCGAATGTAGAAATCCAGACCCCAAAAAGCCATTCCACATATTCATATCCGGAACTCAAATACTCCTTCTGGATATAGGTATCCAGAACTCAATTTTCACTTTCAGACATGTGCATTCAAAACCTTTAAATTGAAATCAAATTAACTTATGGATTTCTATATCCAGAGTTACTAACATTGCCTTTCAGACTCATGCATTTGTAAGCCTATATCCAGGCTTTCGATTATCGTTATCCGGGAACATCTCAGCTCAAAAAACGTGAAAAAGAAGATGAATGTGTTGTCTTACCTCAGAACAATGTGAATTGCAATTAAAACTGAAATGTTCCCTCCACCACCACACCAACACTACACCAACAACACCTCCTTTGCACTTCAAACGAACACCAAGCTCCTCTGAACCTCAACCAGACACCAAGCTCCTTGCACCTTTCTTTCAAAACAAAGAAGAAAAGGACAAAATGGAATTTTAAAAGTTGTGTAGGGTGCACGTAAAAAAAGATTTGGTGCAGGGAGAAATTGCCATTTAATAATGCCAAATCATTTACTTCTAAATTAATAAAAGGGTCCACTGCCTTCGGACATTAGGATCTCCTCCTCTTAGTTTAAATTGCATAACTGCATGTCATTGCGATTTATGATGAAATGTTAATGTAAATGATTAAGAAGCAATTATTTTTCAAAATTGGGCAACTTTTTATAATTCCTATAACATTTTCATTGTAATTATTTTTCCAACATGGAGGGTGGAGAAGAATAAGGTAATGAGTTAGAAACAGGCCACATCATATAAAACAATTTATAAACGATTTTAATATAAAATTTTATTTTCATCTGATTCTTAATATTGACACCTTTGGACGCAAATCTAACGTTCATCACCAAACATACAAAAAAATTATTCAAATTCTGTTAGCCTTCAAATTATTCCTTGCAAACTTTCTCCCTTCACATGAAGGGATGAAATGACAACAGAGCATGTTTTCGTCACACCATTAAATTATTCCTTGCAAACTTTCTCCCTTCACATGAAGGGATGAAATGACAACAGTGCATGTTTTCGTGCAACCATTACAGTACAGCAACTAAAGAAGGGCTAAGCACAATTACAACTTGCTAAACCAAAATTGTGACAGAATAATTATCCAAAATTTGAAGAGTAATATAAAATGAAGTGTTACAGATGATGAGAATGCATGGCTAATCTTCCTGGAGAGGCGAAAATTTGCACTCTTCTCTAGGATAGGTGAATACAGACAGAAATGTCCAAAATTTCGGGACAGGAAGGCTCATTAACATTATTCCAAGGTGAGAAAATAATACAAAAACATGCGTGCAACATATTCGGCTTCTAAATAGGGATCTTGCACGCCCACAAAATGGTGATGGTACAAATTTGCGTAGTTTATATCCAGACCTGTTCTCTTCCGTATTCTCTTACAATTACAGGCACACTTGTAGGGGGAACCTGACAATAAAAATGCCAAGCAAAACACGTTTTCTTAGTAAATCATCACGATCTAAAAATGAAACAAATGTAAAGGGCACTGTGACCTTTGATAATAATATATATAAACAATCACTAGGATAAAGGCCTCGTTTGCTAGTTCTTACCGCCATTGAACGTTTAGAGGGATGGTTCTTTACCTCTATTCTTCTAATATCCCTCCTTGCTTCATTTCCATATTTTCTTTTTGCTTATATAAATGTTCAATGAATGAGGAAAAATTGAAAACAAAATGTACATTGTGTTGTCCTGAACCAACAAATCCTAAAAGCTTATCTGGCCAACACTCGGGAATGGTTTCTATACTGTATTATTTCCCTGACACTGCCACGAGCCTTTGAGGCTTAATGCATGGATATAATGCACAACCTCATTGACAGTTTGCAATTTTCAACTTTTTTATTAGAATAGAGAAGTGAAAAGGTTACAGCTCAAGCTCTAGACCACTTGGACACCAAGGCTTTATGCCGTATCATTATCTAATGAACTAACAATGCCAAACTTAAGCTTTTAAGTAATTACGTACATAGTTTTATACGATGTTATATCATCCTCTACGAGTATTTTTCCACTTTTTTTGTTATCTTTTATTTTAATCTTTTAGAATTTTCAAAGCGGTATTATATCCTCATTCAAAATCTTTTTCCCAAAAATAGTGAGAAAATTTGTGTGCTCAATTCATCTAGACAAATTCAAGGTAGAAATAATGCAAGCTACAATAAAATCCTGAAGCTGAATTTTAGGCATGTTTTAGCAGCAAAGACAAAAATACTCTCACGATTTCAGTACTTACCATGCCATAATCTGTGACAATCATTGAAACATAATCTGAAGGTGTTGCATCATAACTGCAATCAATTTAAATAAAAGTGCAATGTTAAGAGTAAGAAAATGAGAATTTGGAGGGTATCTTATCAATATGAATGCTTACATCAGATTTAAGAGTTGCAGATTTTCAATATTGGCCCAGCCATCCAAGTGGTTGACATCCTCTCTACCCAGTACATTTGAAATTACATCCGGATCACCTGTAAGAACATCATAGAAACATCAACCTTCTTACAGAGATAATGCAAAAGCTAACTGTGAACTGTAAATAGAATCCTCATCTTACACAATTGTTAGATATACATACCAAGTTCATTAGAGCATATTGAGTCCAGCTGTACCCGTTCATGAAATTTATAGGCCTCACAACATACTATGACAGGTACACGGAATGCATGAGCAACCATAGCAACACATGCAGTCCCTACTCTTGAATATACTGTTCCATTAGATAAAACTGATGAAGCACCCAGAAATACTCGAGTAACTTCATGCATTATATAGGAAACAGCATTTATATGAGTGTATGTACAGCTAAGACCTTTCTCCACCAGCCTGCGAAGCAAAAGTTTCCCTCTAAGCTTCGGAGAAGAGTCAACTACCACAACACGAAACTGTCTTCCCAACTCATGTGCATGTAATAGTATCATTTCAACAGCTGACGAGGATCCATAAGTTAGAAGAACATCACCATCTCTTATTTTGGTGACAGCATGCTTCACTATCACCTTGTTGGCGAGTATAATCTTCTCACTAATAAAACGCTCAATATCTGACTGGAGAGAAGCTTTTGCTTCTGATTCAGACAAGGTCAAAGGTAGCTTGGCTATCCGACTTTTGAGAAACCTAATTGCATTTCCCATGCTGATTGACAGAGGTCGACACTCAATAAGAAATGATACATAACTACTAATTTTTGCTGTTAAGTCTCTCACAAGAGTCTTCTCTCGTGGAACCTTGTAGTCTTTGATGGCCTCCTGAAATGCTTGTAGCATTGCAATACACCGAGCATTGGCACCAGATATATCTCCAGTTAGGTACTGCAAACCCACCTGTAACATAAAAAATGAAGATCTTAAGATTTGAGAAAAAATAGTTAAAAAGGTCTAGGTCACAAATATCGACCCAGGTCCTAAAAACTTTCCTACTCATTAAAAATAAAACACATGTTTTAATTTTGAATTGGCTCATATCCTTTCTGCAAATGTATAGATAGACGGCTAAATGCACTTTACTTTCATGTGGATGTCATTCAACTCAATCCTTAAGTTGAAGAAGGTATGATAGGCAACAAGATGCAGTGCAGTACAACGGTCAAGGAAATTGACAATTGCATCATGCTAGTTGGATAGATTCCTTTCACTCAACAGATTTAGAGAAATTGATCTATATAAACTACACTACTGTACACAATCAAGTAGTACTTGATCTTTCTTTTAGCTGCTCCTCCTTCTGTTGGTATTGATAACTAAGGAACAAAGGAAGCACTGATGGTGCCTATCAATGAACCATACAATGTAATCTACTGAAAAGGGTGTTCAGAGTTACTATGCAAGTGACATATGTTGATGCATTCAGTTTTCGGAAGGTCTCACAGTTCTGCTTGGCATTGCAATGCTCCCAGTGCAGTACATACTACATTAAATTACTATAACCCAAAAATAACTACAGTAAACAAATCCCGCACCGAATATGTAGAATTGTAACAAGATGACATAACAAATGCAAATACCTTATAAACAGCGGGGTGCACTGGAGAAAGATGGAAAAACCTTGCCTCGAGATCTGGAAGCTGACTCCCATGTTCATACTGTGGCAAATGCCTGAACAACTCAACTCTGTTCCTAGCTTCAGTTTGTTTCACCACTGCGCGACGCTTAGCTTTCTCCACTCGGCTCTTGTCATCATACTGCATGCGTGGTTGAGGAGCATCTTTTTTTCTATCCTTTTCTGGTGGAATCTCACCTCCCTTCTTTTCAGATGCTGCAACAGGTGCATTATCAATTTTCTGAGCAGGCTTTGCAGCTTTAGCCGGTTTGGCATTCGCTGAAGCTGCAGTTCCAGATGCTTTATTTCCTTCAGCTAGAGACACAATTTTTATTGAAGCTAACTAATCAGCATTGTCAATGAGTTGTGCAGAAAAGTGACCCATGAAAGAATATCATAAATTCCTACTTTTAGGCATGTTAAGATCATTAGAAACACATTATTAGGGTCCATGAACACAGTAGTTCTGACAAAGAATTAGTCATAAATAAGCATTAAGGAATACAATGAGCACAAAACTGCTTATGACAGATAATATGTGCAGCTTAAAAGCACTTTCAGTCAAATAGCTTAAATAAAGACTCATAGGACACATTATCAACTACGCACCTTTTGCTGCAGCCTTTGCAGCTCTTTGAGATTCTTGAAGAGCACGTCTTTCAGCTTTTGAGGTTTTTGGTTTCTGTTTTAAACTAGCAGGTTGCTCTTTCACTTCCACTGCTGACCCTCCTCCTCTGCTTCCTTTTTCTTTTTCTAATGGGAATTAGGGAAGAATATGAGAAAAAAATGATAACAGAATCAAGCAAAAAGTAAAAACATAGAGACAACATATTTAAACTGTTCTCTTGACCTACATATTCACATTGATATGAAACAAAATTCAAAACTTTTAGTCATTTCAAGCCTGCAAATAGTAAAAATTGACACACAATCCAAGTAGATATTAAAAGAACATGTAGCAAAAGATATATTATATATTCAATAAAAATGCAAATAAATAAATATAACTTCAACTTCTGTTCCATTTCTTGTAAACATTACAAGGAATTCAAACAAGTTCTTTCTTTCTAAGCCTGCGATGTAATAATCAAATTCACAAACTATATAGGGATTCCTTCTCTTCATGAAACACATTACATTACTTCTCAAAAACCTGACCCTATCCACTCTGGATCTTACGAAGATTGATTATTAGCCCTTGCCTTTAAAAACAGTTTCTCACAAGCTACACTGCACAAAAGCTCATCTAAGTGCATGTTTGAGTTCAAATTAAAATGCCAACTAAAGTAACTTTTGGATTCTCTGGGATTCACACTGAAATACAAACTAAGGCTATGTTTGGGGTCTCAGTTTAGATTGCTCCATACTCAGTTTGGAAAGTATATGCTTAATTTCATAACATGTTTGGCTACTCTTAAAAGTTCGTTTATACATTAAAAATTTGTCTTGTAACTCAATTTTGTAAAAGCCAGATTTGAGTTGCTAATGCAAACCCAGTTGCAAACTCAATTATACCGCAAAAAAAAAAAACTATAATCCAAATGCACTATCATGATTTAAGGTGAATGTTTATATGTTCAGTTTCCATTGAGAAATTGATTGAGAATCCAAAATTAATTGGTTTGAAACAATTCTAGTGTTGGATTCAATATTTTATACCAATATTTATTATTAATGTCCCTTTACAATAAACATAAATCCCATCACTTCAAAACCAATTTAGCAAAATTTATTCCGTTCAAATCAATAATTCTGCAAATGCTTTCCCAACCGCGCCCTAAATCACTTAAACCACAGTTCCTACTTTCACACTAAATACCACAAAAATTCACATTCAAAGCATATTTCCACCATTTATCATCCCAAACCACTTCAAATTCAAACCAAACTAGAATTGACAAGAACCTCACCAGGAACTACTAGCGAATCATTCACCACCGAAACTGTTGTCAGCTCACTCGCCGGCACGACGACGCTCGCGGCCGCTGCCGCCTTCATCGCCGTCAGGTCGAATCCTCCGCGGGGGAAAGACGACGCTGCCACCTTCCCACCGTTTCCCTTGTAGAAGTCGCCGGCGATCCTGCTCGAGTACGACGAGGACGGCAGAGCGGGCGAAAGCGGCGCGGGGAAGAAGTCCACGGTATCGAAGGAGGTTCCGCCGCCGCTGGAGTCTGCCCGAAGGGGGGATGCGGCGGGGGGCGCGTGGAGGAGGAGGTTGTCGGAGAGGTGGCGCGGCGGCGGGATCATGACAGGCGAAAGGGAGCTGGAGACTGGGGGCGAGGAGTGGGTCGAGTTGGGAGGACCCGATTGGGAGCGTTCGGGCGGAGCGAAGAACCCGACTTGGCGGAACTTGGGTACGGGGTCGATCACGGCGCGTGGGGCGCGGCGAGAGGGATCCATCGAAGAAGAAGAAAGAAAAGTAGGGTTTACGAGAGAGAATGACTGTGTTTGGATGGAAGCGAAATTCGGAAGGTTTTCTTTTGTTTTCTCGCCAAAATTTTGAGGGGCTGGAATTTCATCAAGTGAAGTAAAGCAAAGAGTGAAACCGTGAAACCACTACTAACACACACACAGGCTTGCTTTCTTTGCAGCCGAAATCAATAATCACTTCTTTGTCATGGAAAGGTAGATAAGTTTATCATTATGGTGGGCATAAAAAATTACCTTAATAAACTAGTTAAAGGTTTTGAATTATGGTTAATAATTTAAATATATAGATACGAAAATTTAAATATATACATATATATATAGGTATATATAGTATTAAGATTTGTACACTTTATTTCTAAAATATAAGTTGTATTTTATAAGAGTCCGTTCTTGAATTGTATTATTAGGAGTGTGCCTTTTCCTGGATAACCAGTGGTCTTAATAATTGCATATAGAAGGAATAAATGGTACTGACATCAATTTTTTTTAAAAAAACAAAAAGTCTTATTTTTAAAGTTGTAATGAAAATAATGTTTTTATTAGAGTGTATGTGTATAGGGCCTTGAGGCAATGTCCATGACTGGTGACTGGTTAAGTGTATGTCAAAAGCACCTATCAAGAAAGGGTTAAGAAATAGGAGCTTAAGAGCCACTTTGGGTTGTTCCTTAGACATTCTATATGTGTAGGTAATAGAGTTTTGTTTCTACCATTTAGTAAGATTACTAGAAATTATTATTTTATTATTGAAATTTTGGGAATCATTGAATCTTGGGATATTGGGATTCATTTTCTAGTACCTTACATCTCCATCTTTCATAACTTAAAAATTGATCCTATGAAGGCTCTCAAGGGACAGAACATCTATAAATAGGATACATCCTCTATAGCACAGGTGAAGTCATTGACTTAGTCACCTCTTTGAAGTAGAACAAGTTGGCGCTCACTGTGGAACAAGTAAAATTTTTCCTACCTCCATGAGAAACCATTCTAAATTTTTGTACTTTTAGAATAGAAGAATAGACAAAATCACTAGAAACTAGAGACAAACAGTTCAACTTGCAGAAGATGATCATGTTCCAACTTTGCAACAAATCTTGGAAATCATGAAAAGAGTTACAATGAGACAATGCGAAAGCAAGAAGGAGAGCAGATGAAGCATAAGCAAAATAAGACTGATTGCGTGAAGAAGCAAAGTAGTCGTGTCACCTGATGGAGGAAGCATTACAAGCCCATGAAGAATTATAGAAAACCAATGAAGAATTACAGTAAGCCTTGCGTCAACAAATGTCTCGTTGAGGATAGGCCGATCCACAACCCTTCTCCTAGGCAATCGTGGAGGAACAGGTATCGTCGCACTACATGGTACCCAAAATCGTGCCATTTTATGGGTTAGGAGATCCCGAAATCAAAGCCTTTCGGGCTCAAATGTTAATCTTGGAGGGCTCAAATGTTCCAAAGCAAGACATTCGTAAGAACCTTCACGGGAATCGCCTTGTAGTGGTTTAGCGTAATTCCCGATAGAGCCATTACCTCTTTCCAAACTTCTTCTCAAATGTTTGTAGAGCAATTTATTGACTAATAAAGTGAAGCCTCCTCGAATTGTTTATCTTTTTTTTTATATATATCAAACAATAGGAGAATGAGCCTCTAAAGAATTGCTTTAATAGTTTATGCGACATCTAGATAGGTAGTAATCAACCAAATGAGAAAATGTTTGTTGGTGCTTTCATCAAGAGAATTCGAGCCAACCTTTTTAGTGAGTCATTAATTCATAATAAGGATGAATCTATGGCCAAAATCCAAAAGCAGAGCCTCGTTCCACAAATAGGCTTAGGAGGTAATGAGACAAAAAGATGTTAGAAGAAAAATGTAAGCAACCTTTGGAATACAAGGACAATAGCCATGAATGGAGGTTGAAGAGTGAGGTTGACCATTAGTAGGGCATGTGGATCGGTGGTATGTACTTTACGTGGTTCAAAGGCCACAAGAGGAAAGAGAAAAAAATGAAATGTTTGGCTTTCACATTATCATGGAAATAGATCGTTGAAGACGATAAGGTATTCAGCAAGCTGCATTTTCCAAAAAATCGACTTCTTGGTCTTTGAATATCATCAAGTCCATGGGCACGATATGGAAATATCTAATGTCTTAGCAAATCAACTCGCCAAATTTGGAAAGAAGGTCACTTGAAGAATTGTGAAAAGTGATCATGAGCAACAAAACTAATATCAGGTCCTTGTTCTCAAACTGCCACGGAGCATGAGACACCCATTATACAAGATTTCAACATGATAGTAGGAGGGCTCACAGGAGGGGGGGTGACCAACTCAATTCGTAAACGATATTCTCAGGCTGTTTTCTCCTTTATGACTAGGAAAATTAATGGGAAGACGAAGGATGGTGTAAATGCTCGTTTAGATTTGATTAAGAATAACATACAAGGTGAGTTGGCACAAATACAGGTGTGTAAGCGTACATATTTGCCCCTATCCTATTACACCATGTGAAAAGATGAAAAAATATTTTTTTTCCCAATGTCTAAAGGGTGTGAAAGTGCCACAAGGATATTCATCAAATTTAAAGAGCCTAGTATCGTGATTGTTACACCTTGATGCAACAGTTATTGTCGGTAGCTATTCGCAGGATCCAGCCATTTGTTGTAAAGTCATTGATCCAGTAAAGTTAGATGTGTTGAAGAAGGATGAAACTTCTTCTCTTCCAAGTCTTAGTCTGTGTTTGATGAAGAAAATAGCAAGTTTGCTTTCAAGGTTGTAGTGTGTAATTAGGTGATCTTGTATATAGGTTAGAGTGAGTTTAAGGTTGTCTTTTGCTTCATGACCTACCTTATATGCCTAATCAAGGTAGTAAGATCAAGCACAAGAAGTGATTCAATGTTTTCCTAAAAGATCTTAAAGTTTTCTAAAAGAAATCAGGTTACTGCACAAAAATAAATTTGTTTATTTGTAAAACAATAGATTTATTTTTAAACTGCTGAAATGTTTTTGAAAATTCTGTTAGGGCACCAAAAAAAGTTTGTTTCAACAGTTATTTATTTAAGGTGAGCTGGCAGTTTTTTAGAGAAACAATTTGTTTGTTTTGGATTTAACCTGTTCTTTTTATAACAACTTTTAACTGTTTTTTGAAAAGTTGTTACAAACTGCTTTCTATATAAAGATAGGCACTTCTCACATGAAAGGTAGTTGTGCAATCATGTTTCAGTGAGTTAGAAGGATTTGAATGATTTTTTGAAAGGTTTTGCAAAAAGAACTTCAAGAGTGTTTGTTCTTTGGATGCCTTGATCTTGGTAAAGGTGTTGGTGTTGTTGTGCTGCAATTTAGGCTACTGTTTTTCAGTTTCTTGCATCTTCTTTCAGGTGTTATCCTTCCTTGATTCATTCCTATGTAAGAGTGTTTTGTAAGTCACTTCTTGATAGGGTTTCTTGAAGTGCAAGTAGTTGAAATAGGGTTTTTCAGCTTTGAGTGCCTTGTTCTTGTAGGGTTCAAAAACTGCAAGGTGTTGTATTGATTTGAGCTATTTTTAGTGAATTTCACCTTGGAGTGAGGTGAAACTGGATGTAGCTCTTTATGAGTGAACCAGTATAAACTATGATTGCATCATTCTTCTCAATCCCTGCACTCTTTACTGCTTAATTGGATAATCTGTCAGGAAATAAATCTGTTCTTTCAAAATTGAATCTATTATTTTTGGGCTCGCTCATACTGTTCTTTCTTGTTATGGAAAATTCTTTTAATCACAATTAGGCTTTCTGAATCCGAGTGTTGATTGCTTTAAGAACAAACAATTTCTTTGCAATCTCTTTGTTAAAGATTCACTTTCTTAAAAGAATTATATTGAAAGAACTTGTGTTGATCTCTTGGTATAAATCTTGTTCTTATAGCTACTGTAAAATAACTCATATGGTTATGGAAAATTTCTTTGTTTGATCTCAATACTAATCTGAACCAGTTCTGGTTTTGATAAAGTGTGCTAACCAATAAATCTATTCTTTTCAATATCAATTTGTTCTTTTTCTTTAGGATTACTATAAACCAGTTTGTGTTTGTGAAAATTTTTATAACTTCAATTCACCCCTCCCCTTTGATCTTAGACACTAATAGACCCAACAATTGGTATCAAGAGCTAGGACTTGTATTTTACTCAAGTTTGTGCATTATGTCTGAGTTTAAAATGCCTTTTGCTGAAGGTGCGTCTATTAATAGACCTCCTATGTTTGGTGGTGTGAATTATGCATTCTGGAAAATTAGAATGAAAATCTTCATGGAATCTATTGACATGGGAATTTGGGATGCAATGGTCAATGGACCTTTTGTACCTATGCAGGTTGTCAAAGAAGAAACAATGAAGAAGCCTTGGTCCGATTGAAGTGAAAGTGAAAGGAATAAGGCTTAGTATGATTCCCATAACTTGTGCTCTAAACATGGATGAATTCTTTAGAGTATCTCAGTGTAATTCGGCTAAAGAAATGTGGGAAATATTGGAAGTAACACATGAAGGCACGGATGATGTTAAACGGGCTAGAAAGCATACCCTCATCCAAGAGTATGAATTCTTTAGGATGCAGCCAGAAGAGACTATGGCATATGTGCAGAAAAGGTTTACACATATTTTAAATCACCTCACTGGAATAGGTAAAGTTTTTGACAAGGAAGAGCTCAACATAAAGGTGTTGAAGTGTCTTGACAGAAGCTGGCAACCTAAGGAAACTGCAATCTCTGAAACCAGAGATTTATCTAAGCTGTCTACTGCTGCCTTGTTTGGGAAATTGATGGAGCATGAGCTAGAGCTCAAAAGACTGAAAGAACAAGAAACAATGGAGAGAAGAACTAAGGGAATTGCCTTGAAGACTAGCATAGAGCATGATACATGTGAGGAAGAGGAGAATCCTGAACATGATGAGACCTTGAGTCTGCTAACCAGAAAATTCAACAGATTTCTAAAAAGGAAGAACCGAGACATAACTCAACAAAGAAAAAGGTACCCTAAATCCGCTTTTTTGAAAGTTGTAAATCACTTCAAAAAAAGGTTCACTATCTTGTAAAAATTGTGGTTAAGTTTTCAAAAGGCCAATCAAACTTTGAAACTCTTTTTGCATCTCAAAAATGTGTTTTTAGCAAATCTGGATTGGGTTTTAATCCACACAGCAAGAAAAGATCAGTTGCAAAACCATTTTCAAGCTTCTTTGAAAAACAACCGATTGAATTTTCGAAACAACCAGTTGTTTCATGCTTTTATTGTATGAAGAAGGGCCACTCTGTTAGATTTTGCAGAGTTAGGAAATTTTCTATTCCCAGGGGTGTTTTGAAATGGGTTCCTAAGAATTTAAGGTTCCTAATGATCCAATTAATGCCCATGGACCCAAATTCACTAGGGGACTTAAATCTTTCTTGCAGGTACTCTTGAGAGCCAATAATCATTGGTGTGAAGAATGAAGCCTCAAGGGAAAAGTTCTGAAGTGAATTCTTGAGTGCAATTCTCAATTGCACAAAGAATTCTTTAAAGTCAAGTGACATCCTTAACTCATTTACAGTGGCTGTTTGAAAGAAAAATATTCAAAACCTAAGAACTATTTGTCTTTTCATTTATCGATTTGTGTACTTGGTTTACATTGATTAAATGAAATCTCACAAATTATTTTTTCTCTTGACTAAATCTGTTGTGGTATATCTCTATGCAAAGGTTTATGTAATCAGCATTATGCATTTCCATCTCTGTGAAAGATCCTTGGTTTGTGAAATTCTCAATTGTTGTCTCAGTAAAACAACTGATTGTTTTCACGAAACAACCGATTGTTTTGGCAACATTGTATTAAAGTTGTTTTGAATTTTTGTGCATGGGTACAACTGTTTCTTTTCATTCAAAATCTGTTATGAGTCAAAATTACATTAATTTTGGCTTTGAATACAATCTTATTGGGAGTTATTATGGCCAAAATCGAATATATTCCATGGCTTCTTAGAAATTTAAGTGCCTTTTATGGATGGTAAAATCTGGACTATGTTGTCACTGACAAATCTGTTTGTGGCTGGCGTATGGCATATTCACACTGCAACATATTCTTTCTTTGTTGAAAAACAACCCACTAAATGCCAATGTATCTTAATTGCTTTTTTCCACTTAAATACATGTGTTGGTTCAACTGATTTTTCACAGGATCAACCCATTGTTTTCTTTTGTTACATCTATTGAATATGTTGGGTTCTCTTCCTTCTCTAAAATTTCACCTTTGTCTCATGGATTCAACACCTCCCTCATCAAAAAGGATGAAGATTCGTGCATTAAAACGGGTGGGAACCTTGAAAACTGGTTTTTAGGGGATGATGAGAAGATAGAGAAATTCCTACATGAATCTTGTAGGAAAGCCATCACCTTCAACTGGCTGAAAGGGCAGAACCTCATTAAAGTGAGAAAAGTCTTGAAGGAGTAGTTGTTGAAATGGTTTCAAGAGATGTCAGGGAATATATATCCTAATCTAGTGAAGTTTTTCTATACAAAACTCCATATTGTTGGTGATAATCTTTGCTCACACGTGAAAGGGAATGAAATGGAGATAACTCCAAAAGTATGGTCTATTGTAACTGGGTTAAAATATGTTGGGCTAAGAATTAATAAAGGAAACATTGGGGTTGTAGAAGAATTCAACAAAATGCAGTATTATAGAAGCTGCCTAAAAAATCTTCAATCCAAAGTGAGGAATTTTTCTGTGGGAGGCATGAAGCTAAATGAAAGAATTATTGCTTTCATTGTATCTTGGATGTTTACTCCAAGAGGGAGCAATCATTCGGTCCTGATTGAGGAGGATCTAGTTCTTATCTAATGCATCATGAACAAAATCAAGATCAATTGGATTCACATTTTCAAGGAACACATGCAAAAATCTATGAGGTTAAGTGATTACCACTATCCCTATGTTATTTTTATCTCTAAGTTTTTGCATTATTTTGAAATTGATCTTGAGGAGGAGCTATCTAAGATGGTGAAGCCATCACATGAAGTTAATAATGGTTCACTCAACACGATGGAATTAAAAAAAATTGGAGGTAAATGGATCAGGACAGATGGTGACCAAGTTGGTTCTTTAAGTGAAATTCATGTTGAAGATGATGGAGAGGAGCAAGCTGCTACTGCTGCTGGAGTTGATGGTGATGATGGACAACAAGCTAGGGAGAGAAAGCAAGGCAATGAAGGTCCAAGTGCTGGAAACATGGATGAACGTATCACTTCCATGTCACCCTTTGAAAGGTTGATGATAAGCCGCATGGACAACTTTACATATGATTAAAGAAGCCATCATGAGTTTTGTATGGCAAGATTCCAGAACCTGGATGAATAGATTGAAGCTATTCAGAATCATCTGTTTGAGCTTCAATATGGCAAGGATGATTGATGAATTTCATGCTTCAATGTTTATTTTGCCTAAGCTTGATAAACACTTTTTTCTCTAAATTCTGTTTTTATCCCTTCTCTCAAATTCTATTTGTGAAGAAAAATAGGAGGAGATTGATGTGGTTTCTGGTGTTTTATTTACTGCTATAACTCTGGTTTATTATGTTGCTGCTATGGCTCAGTTTATTATGTTGCTGCTATGGCTCTGATTTATCTTTTATCTGCACCTCAATTCACCACTGTTTTAACACTAGTTTCCATACTTTGTTTTCTGGTTTTCTTATTGAATAGATTATGCAGAAAACTAGTTTTTGGGTGATTTTCAAACCTGGCTTATCCTGCTGCTATGTATGCCTTGTATATGCATAATTTCTGCTTTGCAGGATCTGTCAAATTCAAAAACGACAACACAAACAAACCAGAGATTTTTCTTCATTAAATAGGGGGAGATTGTTGAACAAGTTGCTTTGCTGTCTCCAAATCCAAGTGGAATGCATGAAGATCCTTATTGTTGGTTGTGTGTGTGTCTAGAGTTGTTGAATTTGTTAATCCACTCTAATTGATGATCCAAGGTTGTTTGATTTTAATCCTTTTGAAAAATATGTGTTTTCTAAGGAAAGTGAAAAATCAACCTGTTGAAATTTCTATTCAACTCGTTGTTTTACATTTAATGTATTTTAAAAAGGATTTGAAAAAGCTTGACTTTGTTTGACTTTATTGTCCAGCCAATTCAATCGATTGTTTCGTGTTTTCAATCGATTATCTTTTTGAAAACCTTACACTCTTTAAATTTGCTTTTGCTTTGATTTTCAACATTGCTGATATAAACAACTGATTGTTTCGCAAAGACAACTGGTTGATTTTCTGCAATCAAGTTAAAAACAATTTTCTAATTGGCTGAATTGATTTCTAATTGATTGATTCTTCATTGTCTTTCAAAATACCTTCAATATTTGTGAAAATCTTTCGTAAGCAATTCACCCCCCTCTTGTTTAAGACCTATAATTCTAACATAATGCTCCAGCAACTTTCCAAAGGTGTGTGTATTTTTGCGTATATGATCAAGAAATGCGTTGAAGTATTCTTGGATGATTTTTCTGTGTTAAGGTCTTCTTTTGACTTTCAATATTTGCGAAAATCTTTCGTAAACAATTCACCCCCCTCTTGTTTAAAGCCTATAATTATAACATAATGCTCCAACAACTTTCCAAAGGTATATGTTTTCTATTTTTGCATATATGATCGAGAAATGCGTTGAAGTATTCTTGGATGATTTTTCTGTGTTAGGGTCTTCTTTTGACTTTCACCTAGCAAATCTTGACATCATACTGAAGCGATGTGTGGATACAAATCTTGTGCTAAATTGGGAAATTTGTCATTTTATGATCACAGAAGGAATTGTCTTAAGCTATAAAATTTCTTATAAAGGGAATGAGGTAGATAAAGCAAAAGTTGAAGTCATTGAGAAGCTACCTCCACCAGTTAACATTAAAGGAATTAAAAGTTTCCTAGGGCATGCTGGATTTTACGTAAGTTTATTAAGGACTTCTTCAAGATTCCAAAGCCTATGTGCAACCTTCTCAATAAGGATACTTCTTTTAAATTTGATGATAATTGTTTAACTGCTTTTAACATTTTGAAAGAAAAGCTGATTACTACACCTATCCTAATTGCTCCTAATTGGAAATTTAATTTTAAAATAATGTGTGATGTTAGTGATTATGTATTAGAAGCAGTATTAGGACAAAGGAAAGAAAGAATTTTTCAAGTCATACATTATGTAAGCAAGGTTTTAAATGAAACTTAAAGTAATTACACTACAACAGAAAAAATTACTTGCTATAGTGTATGCACTTGAAATTTTTTTATCTTATTTGATAGGCTTAAAGTTATTATTTTTACTGATCCTGTTGCAATTAAATATTTATTGAATAAATAAGATTCTAAACCAAGGCTTATAAGATGGATACTTTTGTTGCACGAATTTGATTTAGATGACCCTCATTTGTTTAAAATTAGGGCAAATAATTTGCTAAGAAGATGTGTCCCACTAGATGAAGCTAAGAAAATTATATGGAAATATCATAATTTATCATATGGAGAACATTTTAATGGGGAAAAGACAACTGCAAAAATTCTTCAATCAAGTTTCTTTTGGCCTTCATTATTCAAATATACACATGCTTTAGTACAAAGATGTGACATGTGCTAAAGAACAAGAAGCATATCTAGAAGGCATGAGATGCCATTACAAAATATTCAAGAAATTGAAGCTTTTGATTGTTGGGGCATTGATCTCATAAGACCATTGCCATCTTCTTTTTCTAATGAATATATATATATAATTGGCAGTTGAGTATGTCTCTAGATGGGTTGAAGCAATTTCATCACAGCATGCAGATTCTAAAACAATCATTAAATTTCTTAAAAGGAATATTTTTTGCATGTTTGGTACTCCTAGAGTATTGACAAGTGATGATGGTTCTCACTTTTGTAATACCCAGTTGAAGAAAGTTTTAGAACATTATGGGGTTAGTCATAAGGTAGCTTCATCTTATCATCCACAAAAAAATGGCCAAGCAAAAGTTTCTAATAGAGAAATAAAAAAAATTAGAGAAAACAATGGCATCATCTAGAAAAGGTTGGCCAATCAAGCTTGATGAAGCTTTGTGGGCTTATAGGACTGCATATAAAATGCCTACTGCTCTTTCTCTATTTTATTTGATCTATGGGAAAGCATGCCATCTTCCAGTGGAATTAGAATACAAAGTATATTGGGCAATGAAGACGTTAAATTTAAATGATAAAGCTGCTGGAGAAAAGAGAAAACTTCAAATATAGGAACTTGAGGAGATGAGATTAAATGCATATAGTTCCTCAAAACCCTATAAAGAACGCACACAAAAATATCATGACAAGAAGATTGTGGAAAGAAATTTTCATATTGACAAATTTGTGCTATTATTCAACTCTAGATTGAGACTTTTTCCAAGAAAGTTAAAATCCAAGTGGTCAAACCCTTATATTGTGAAAGAGGTTATGCCTTATGGAGCAATAAAGTCAGAAGTTCCAATATCACATAGAAGCTGGGTAGTAAATGGTGAAAGGGTAAAGCCATATTTGGGTATGAAAAGGAAAACCTCACTACGATGATTCTTTTAAATGAATCCTAGATAAATAGGCGTCAAGCTATAAGACATTAAAGAAGTGCTTACTAGGAGGCAACCCAATACATATTTCAGTTTTATGATGATTTGTTATCTTTGTTTTGATTTTTATCCTTAAAAAACCATGTTTTATGCAAAGGCGCACACGCGTCATATGTCTCGCCTAGGCAAGTTTCACAACGTAAAATTCAATTTTTATGCAGGGAACCTCGCCCAAGCGTAATATATCTCACCTAGGCGAGGTTGACGGTGTAAACTTAGTATCTCTTGTAGGGAACCTCGCCCAGGTGCATTAATCTCACATAGGCGAGTTAGTCAAATACACAAGGGGTGGTCTCTACAGTAATCTCGCCCAAGAAGGACAAATCTTGCTTCTGCGAGATTTCACTTATACAATCTCGCCTGAGAAAAACATATAGTTCACTTGAGCGAGTTTAACGGTCTAAAAGTACAAACTTCTAGGCAACCCAATCCCTATACGCCTCCAGATCAATTTGAAGCTTATGTAGCTTGTCCTGAAGACATATTCTATTATTCAAGGGATAGATCTAGCAAATGAAGCAGGGTCATCTACATCTATAGATGAAGACTTTAATACAGAGCTAGATGACTTCCTAGGAAGAGAGGATTAACAAAAATATGGTTTTATTTTTCTATTTTTCTTTTCTTTTCAGTTATTTAAATTTTGTATTATTTGTTTATTTCTTTTTCTTTGTATTTTCTTATTTGCTTATTTTTTGTTATTTTGTTTTAAATTGCTTTTATTGTTACTCTTGAATAATTTTCTTTGCTTATTTTGTTATTTTTATGGCTTAAATTATATCCTTGAATCATTTTCAATTTTAAATTATTTGCTAAGTGGTTTTCTAGTTTTATTTTTCTTAAATAAATAAGA